>CENP01039161.1_pt1 | contig 29236 bp, 25 predicted proteins | sample 361281 | NCBI WGS metagenome assembly CENP01 (sample SAMEA2591122, study PRJEB7988) | marine metagenome | biome: marine biome (ENVO:00000447); feature: deep chlorophyll maximum layer (ENVO:xxxxxxxx); material: saline water (ENVO:00002010), including plankton (ENVO:xxxxxxxx) | depth 70 m | reverse complement strand
GCCCCAAGCTTAACAAATACTGATGCTGTTGGTTTTCCTCTTTCTCTCACAAATACTGATTTTTCTGGTATTGCCAGATGTACTCTAGCTCCCAATATACCTGATATTTCATTAACGGATCTTGCTAATTCATTTTCAAGACCATGTCTAATCTTTACAGCCTCTACCGATCTACTTGTTCCCATAGGCATATTATCTAATGAATCATAACCATTTGGTAAAGACTCTGGTAGACCTTCTGCAGCAAGTAACATTTTAGATTGATAATAATCTGTACTTGGAACTAAAACTTCACCTGTAGCTGAATCCAAAGATACATTAATACCATTTTGTCTTAGGGACTCAACAACTTTAGATTTATCTGCTTCCGATAATGATGAAAAAAGTGTAGTCTTAGAAGGTTCTCTAAGAGAAATAAATAATATTATTCCAATGAACGTTACTATCAACGCTAATGCAGTTGGAAGTGCTCTTTTAGCTGCTGGTTCATTTAATATCCTTCTAATATCGGTAATAGCATTTGAAGTTTTTGTAATTAAATTACTTTTTCCCTCAGTTACATTTGAAACGGTAGTATCAGCCATGTTAATTCCTTTCCCTCAAAATTTTATACCGGCATATTCATGATATCTTTATAAGCACTTAAAACTTTATTTCTTACATTTAATGTTAATTGAAATGCTAACTTTGAAACTTGTTGATTAACTATAACTTTAGTTAAATCTTGTTCTTTTCCTAATTCATAGTTTTTGGTAATCTCTGCAGCGTTATTTTGCGCATTTGCTACATTATTTAATGCATCACTCACATCATTAATAAAATTGCCACTTAAAGACTTTGTATCCTTGATGATATCTTGTTGATTATTAATTATTTCTTTTTGTATAGATTTAGTTTGTTCTATGTTCTCTTTAACACTTTTTGAAACTAAATTTAAACCAGTAGATGATATTTTATTCATTTTTAAATCCTTAATTTCCCATTGCAACTATTTTATCTTCTAATTTCTGATAATATTCATTATTTGAAGTTGTAGTATCGTCAACTAATATATGACTATCACTAATATTCTCATTATTTGATAAAACTAAAGCTCTAAGTATTACGTTTTCTAACTCTCTTACATTACCAGACCAAGCATAATTAATTAAAATTTCTTGAGCACTTTTTTGCAAGTAAGGAAATACTTCTTTTTCTTCACAATTCTTTTTAATCATAGCTACTGCTATTGGTATTATATCTTCACTTCGTTTTGATAAATCAATCGTTCTTATAGGAAAAACATTAAGTCTATAATATAAGTCTTGTCTAAATTTATTATTTTTAACTTCTTCTACCATGTCTCTATTAGTAGTTGCTACTATTCTAACATTTATTTCTATATCTCTTGTACCTCCTACAGGAGTAACTTTTCTTTCCTGAAGAACTCTTAAAAGCTTTGCTTGCAAACTAAGAGGCATCTCTGATATTTCGTCTAAAAGAAGTGTTCCTGTATCTGCTGCTCTAAATATACCCTTATTAGCATTTGAGGCTCCTGTAAAAGATCCTTTTTCGTGCCCGAATAAAATAGCTTCAAGCATATTTTCTGGAATAGCTGCGCAATTTACTGCTACAAAGGGTTTTTCAGCCCTTGACGAGTAATCATGAATGTAATTAGCTAAAACCTCTTTACCTGTTCCGGTAGGCCCATTTATAAATACTGTAACATCCGTGCTTGCAACTTTCTTTGCCAAATTTTTTAAAGTTAAAGATTCCTCGCTACCGGTAATAAACTTTTGTCCTTCAATACAAAAAGCTAAAAATACTTCCAATCCATAATTATCATTCTCAGGGTAATTTATATTTATTATGGACCCTCCTAACTCTTTCTTGATACTAAACTCTTTATTGTTATTTACTAAAATAACTTTTTTAATTTTTAAACTTCTAGCAAGATCAATAATTTTATTTTTATTCTCAATTTGATCTCCTGATGCTACAAAAACAGAAGTCTTTATTTCTTTCAAACTATCAAAGCTTTTAACTACAGACACATTAGCGTCTCTATCCTCTAGCTTTTTTTTAATTGTTTTTAAATTATGTATGCTATCTTCTAAAATACTAATTTGTATCATAATTTCCTCCAAATATAACTATAGACGCAAGAACGTTGCCAAATTTATATTTTTTAAAAAAAAATTTAAAAGCTTAGGAAAATAAGGATAAAAAAAAAAATTTATATTTTATAATTATTATTGTCATAATATTGTCACATCTATTATACTAATATTCAAACTTTTGACATAAAATGGATATAAATAAACTAATAATAGGAGAAAGTAAGTCTGTCTTGGAATTAAAGCTGCTTATAAATAAGGTAGCTATAAGTGAAAGCACTGTTTTAGTTTTAGGAGAAACAGGAACTGGAAAAGAATTAGTAGCAGAATCTATTCATAAATCTTCCAAAAGAAAAGGTCAGTTTGTACCTGTTAACTGTGCAGCCATCCCAAGTGAACTTTTAGAGAGTGAACTGTTTGGACATGAAAAAGGAGCTTTTACTGGAGCTGATAAAGCCAGAGCTGGACGATTTGAAATGTCTTCAGGAGGAACACTTTTCTTAGATGAAATAGGTGATATTCCTCTTCCCTTGCAAGCAAAATTACTAAGAGCACTTGAAAGTAAAAAAATTCAAAAAGTAGGAGGAGGTAAAGAGATACCTCTAAATTTAAGAATGGTATGTGCTACCCATCAAGATTTAGAAAAAAAAGTAAATGAAGGTACTTTTAGAGCCGACTTATATTACAGAATAAATGTTTTTCCTATAAATGTACCTACTTTGTCTGAGAGAATAGAAGATATTCCATTACTATTAAATTTTTTGCTTAAAAATCAAAAAAATAATAATAATTTGCCTATTTTTTCAAATGATGCTGTAACAGCTTTAAAAAGACATTTATGGCCCGGTAATATTAGAGAATTAAAAAATGTTATTGAAAGAGCATTTATACTTTTTCCAGGAAAAGAAGTAACTAAAAACAATGTATTTGAAAACCTATTAAGACTAAAAGTTCCTACCTCAGAAGAAGAACAAAATGCTTTATGGGAAGCGACACAAAATCTTGATGTAAACTTAGACAATGACTCAGAAGAAAAAAGTAGTTCTCCATTACCTCACCCTAAACATTATGCAGACTGGTTTGATTTTTTTGATAATATTGATTTAAGAGTTTATTTACGCGATGTAGAAGTAGTACTAATTGAGTCTGCAATAAAAAGAGCTAATGGAACGGTTTCAAAAGCTGCCGACCTTCTAAAAATTAACAGAACAACTCTTATAGAAAAGATGAAGAAGCTACAAATAACAAATTGAAAAACTTTAATTAATTAACTTTTTAGCATTCAACATATATTTACGGTAAGAGTTTTTAGGTAAAACTTTTCTTTTTTCCAACTCTATTAAATAACAAACAGTCAAGTCAATACTTTTTAGACAATAGTTAGAAATAATTATACTCTTTAAAAGTTGCTCATTAGATAATTTTTCAAATTTTAAAGGATCTTTAATATAAACAATGTCAGCTTCCAAAAGTTGCTTGCCTGGAGTTCTTAAATCATTATTAAATATAGTAGGTGAAATAGACCATTTTTTTACATCCAAAAAACAGTGCGGAATGAAACCCTTATTTCGCATCCATATATCAATATGTCCAAAAGAAGGTTGGTTACAATAAAGATTAAAAAATGATACCTCTAATTGCAAGGCTAAGGTATTTTTTAATTTTTCTTGTCCACATTCTAGTATAGTTAACTCTGCTCCTTGCACATCTAATTTTACAAAATCAATTAAATCTAAATCTTTTATATCATCAAGTTTTAAAGTTTGAATTTCTTTTACTTTTTCAATTCTTCCAATATGAGAGAAGCCATTAAAAAAATTTAATGCTTTTTCATTGGGTTCATACAAAGATGTCATTCCTCCTAAAACTGTTCCCATGTGTACTTTTCTTTTTTTTCCGTCAAAAATAAACTTATCAAATACACTAACATTTTGATTTCCATATTCCTTTTTTATTTTATCAATTTGTCTAATATCACCATCAAATAAATTTAAGTGAGCTATCTTTTTTTTTAAAAGCTGTTTATAAATTGGTTCTTCAGAAATAACAGCACTTCCGATGTCTAATATTTTAATTTTCTTATTGAATTCAAATAAATCTAAAGCAAACATTTAAACCTTTTATCTATTTTAAATTAGCTATGTTTGTGATACGCACTTACTGTTTTTTTAACTAAATTAAATTTTTTTTTATTTTGATTATTTTTATTTTCTAAGGTCTTAATCATTTTATTATTATTTATCCAAACCAATCTTAATCTTTTTTTTCTATAATGATTAAAATTAGCAGCTTCAGCAGATATTTTGTGTATAATTTTTTTTCTTTCATAGTCCATTTTATTTATTTCATCAAATAAACCCATTGAAATGTTATCCGCAATTTTTGAAGAAAGAAACTCTAAATGATCTAAATATTGATCTATTTGTTTTTCTGTATTAAGCTGTTTTTGCATTTTTAACTCCAATTTGCCATGCTTCACTAATACTAACTATGGCTTCTACGGCCTTCTTAATTCCACTAACGACCTTTTTTGAATATCCTTTAATTAACTGTTGCCTACAATATTCATATAGTTGAAAAAGTTTTAAAGCAATATTTCCTCCTTCATCAAAATTTAATGAAACCTGCAAAGAATAAATTGCTGTTAATGCTTTGGTAAAATGTGTATTCTTTAATTTAATGTCTTCATCTGAAGGTTTCCATTCTTTTGTACTTTCAATTTTTTCTACTACGATATTCATTGATCTCTTTAATTCAATCAAAATTGCAGATATTACTGCTGATTTATCTTTAACAATAAATGAGGATTCTTCAGTTAATTTATATTTTTGTAAATTTTTTGATTTATTTGTATACATTTGTTATATTTAATTATGTTTGAAAATAATTTAGTAGTAACTCCTAATAATTCTTTTAATCCTTATTCTAAAGTTGATACTGCAAATGGTATGCCAATAAATAGTCCTAGAATTGTTTCGCCTGTAAATAATAACCTTAGATCAAAAGAGTTTGTAGAGAAAGAAGCCTTAAAAAATATCTATTCTAAAAATTTGGCTCCAAGCTCAACCTTTGATACAGAAAAGTTTTTAAAAGCAAAAACCTTGTTAAGTCCAATATTCAATCATAATGAGGCTATTACCAAATATGAAATGGTTTCTAGACTTGCTAATAAAAATAAAGACTATAAATCTGAATTAAATATTTTAGCCTAAAATGAAAGCTAAAGTTTTTGCCTTTGATATAGATGGAGTAATTTGTGAAACAGCTGGTAGTAACTATCAAAACTCTAAACCTAAAATAAAAGCAATTAAAAAGATTAATAGTTTGTTTGACCAAGGCAATAAAATAATTATTTTTACTGCTCGTTTTATGGGAAGAACAAATAATGACTATGAGAAAGCGTATGCATTAGGTTATGACTTTACACTAAAGCAATTACAAGATTGGAATTTAAAGTTTAACAAACTTGTTTTTGGAAAACCAAGTTTCGATGTAATAATTGATGATAAAGCTTATAATTATTCTAAAAATTGGATAAAAGATTACTAAACTAATCTTCTAATTCCTCATCCTTTCTTATCTTTTCAGCTGTCAATAATTGTTTAAATAGATCACTTTCAGTTATAACACCAATTATATTACCGTTTTTATTTGTTATAGGCACAGACTCTCCTACAAAGTTTTTTATTAACTGAATTGTTTCTAAAATATTTTTTTCACTTTTAATCTTTAAGAAATTACAATATATTGTAGGGTCCGGAGATTTATCTTTATTTTTATTTAAAATTAAGCTGGGTAATTCTACTTTACCTAGCAATTTTCCCTTAGGGTCAATAATATAACCTTCACTACTTCCAGCCTCAGCAAGTATTTTGATCATATCTTCCACTTTATGCTCTGGTACAAGTCTAATATAGTCAGTTCTCAAGATATTTTTTATTGAAATAGATTTTAAATGTAAATTATTTCTACCAAGCTTGATATCTATATTTCTATTCAGTAAAATTTGATCAAAAGCAGAATGCCCATATAATTTAGAAGAAACAAGATTAGCAAAACAAACACTTATTCCAGTTCCAAGTGCTACTTGATAATCTGAAGTTAGTTCAAAAACTATTAAAAGAGTTGATATAGGTCCTCCAATCACACTACTAACTACTGCGGCTAACCCGGCCACAGCGAAGAGTGAATAATTTAAATCAGGAAAAAAATATTGAGATATGGTTGCAAAAATACAACCAGTAGTAGCTCCTATAAATAAAGCTGGTGAAAATATACCACCAAATAGATTTAATCTAATACATATAACTGTTAAAAAAATTTTACCTATTAATAGAAATATTACATAGTTAAGTTTTACAGGATGTTCTATTAAATTTCTTATAAAATCAGTTCCTAACCCAAGAGTTTCAGGTAAAAATAGTCCTACTATTCCACAAATAATACCAGCTAAAACAGGAAGAAAGTAATTAGGTATTTTTTTTGGAATAGGCAAATAACCTGTAAGCCCTCTCATATACAAACTTGCTACTAATGCAGCAATTATGCCCAAAATAGCTAAAAGAATTACTTCAGAAAAATTTACTATACCGCCTACATTAGATTGTAATATAGGTTCACTAGAATAAAATTCTGTACTAATTGTATGTGCTACAACGGAACTTATTAAAATTGGTGCAACAGCTTTTAAAGAGAAATGCCTAACTATTACTTCGTGTGCAAATACTAAACCTGCAAATGGAGCACCAAAGCCTGATGATATTGCTGCAGCTGCACCACTAGCTAATAAAATATGAGGAGAAGTTTGATCTTTAGTTAGCTTTGAGAAATAATCTCCAATTACTCCACCAAAGTGAACAAGAGGACCATATTGTCCTACCGAGGCTCCTCCCGCTAATGACACTGCCGATGCTAAAGTAGATAACAATCCTGCTTCTGTATTTGGTCTTTTAGATGGAACATGTGCAGCAAGAATACTTTCTGCAGGGCCATGCCATCGATCCAGATTAGCTAATTTATAAATAAAAGCTACAATTATTCCTGCTATAATTGGCCCACTAACTAATAAAATATTTTTTGGTAAACCAATTAAGATTTGATTATCTCCTCTTAAATAAGATTCAACAAAACCAACAAATGAAATAAATCCTTGGACAGCTATAGATACTATGACACCAATTATTACAGCCAAAACTACAGGAAGCAAAAACTTAAAATTTTTAGACATAATAACGACTCCCATACTCAAAGTATCATAAAAATTAAAATAGTACTAATATTTAGCAAAAAAGATTTGTTAACTTAAAATTTTATTAAATTTTTTTCTATATAAAGTTATATGAGCTAGCTCAATGGCATACAGATTGCAAATTCATATTTAAGTAATATGACTGATAATTTTTTACAAAATAATTTGAATTTAGCATCTAATTTACTTAACAAAGGTAAAATAAATAGAGCTTTAGATATATTTAATCTTTTAAGCACTAAATATCCAAATAATGCACAAGTGTATCATTTAAAAGCCTATGCTCATATACAAACTAATAATATTAATTTATCAATTAATAACTTTGAAAAAGCCTTAAAAATATCTTCATTTGATTGCAATATAAATTTAGATTATTGTAATTTATTAAATTCTATCGGTAAAACAGAAATTGCCTTATCTAAGCTAAACATGTTTATCAAAAATTATAAAGCTGATTATAAAATTTTTTTTCTTAAAGGCTGTATTGAGATGAATTTTCAATATTATGAAAAGGCCATTGATAGTTTTAAAAAAGTACTAGAGTTAAAGTTTGATCATAAAGATGCCTCATATAATCTAGGAGCCATTTATTTTGAAATAAAAAATTACGAATTAGCTGAAAAAATCTTCAATACCTACATTAAAATATTTGGAGATGATATAGATATAGAAAAATATCTTTTTCAAATATATCTTATTTCTTATAAACTTGAAAAAGCTGAAAAAATATCAGATAATTTATGCATAAAATATCCTAATGATAGCTTAGTATGGTATGAAAGAGCGAGGCTAAGTTCCAAACAAAACAAAAGTTTTGATGCTATAGAAGCATATAAAAAATGTTTAAAAATAACTCCCGACTTCAATGACGCCTTTAAAAATTTATCTTTAATATTAAAAAAAGAGGGTTTACTAGAAAAGTATATAGAGGATTTAAAAAATAATAAAATATTCAAGATTAAAAATCACACTAAATATACAAATTTAGCACAAGCGTTATTTATTAATGAAAAATATGAGGAAGCCCTTGAAAATATAGAAATTGCATTGCAAATATATCCTAATAAAAATACTATTGATAAAGATTTTTTAAATGCCAAAATGATCAAAGGTACAATATTAGAAGCTTTACAGGATTATGCTAAAGCTATAAAAATTTATCATGAGATTTTAGAAATAGATAAAAATATTTTTCAAATTTATGTAAATATAGGTAATAGCTTAGTTAAATTAAAAAGGGAAAAAGAGGCTATCAATTTTTTTAAAAAAAGTTTAAGTATAAATCCAAATTATGCTATCGCTTTATTAAATTTAGGAGATGTTTATTTTAAATTAGGAGAGAAAGAGCAGGCATTAGAATATTTTAAAAAAGCAAACCAAATAGATCCCTATAATTCAAATATTTTGTCTTCTAAAGCAGCTGCACATATAGAATTAAATGAAGAATTAAAAGCTATTAATGATTTACAAAAAGCTATTGAAATAAATCCAAATAATGAAAATGCATATTTAAATTTAGGAATTATTTTTCAAAATCAAAATATTTTTAATCAATCTTTTGAAATGTTTGATGCTTGTATTTCTTTAGCCTCTTTATCAAATAATAAAAATAAACTTATTGCCAGCGCTTATGCCAATAAAGGACTTAGTTATTTGAGCCTTAATAGATTTGATAAAGTGAAAGATAATTTTTTAAAATCTATCGAATTTGACAAAGAACGTGAATTAGCAATTGGTTTTATATATTATTCAAAATTATATTGTGCAGATTGGAATAATTTAGAAAATTATAAAAAATTGTTTATTAAAAATATTAAAAGAGGCCACAGATCTTCTACTCCTTTTTGTTCTTTTTCAATGACAGACAATCCTAAAATACAATTGGAGGTAGCAATGTTACATTGTGGCTCTAAAAAACTAAATAATTTAAGTCATTATCATAAAGAAAAATACTATCATCATAAAAAACATTTAAAACCAAGAGTAGCATATATTTCATATGATTTTCATGACCATGCAACATATCATTTAATGGCAGGACTATTTAAAAATCAAGATCATACTAATTTTGACTATTATGCATTTTCTTACTCAGATAAAGGAACTCGTGAAACTGAATTTTATAATAAAGCAAAAAAATATTTTAAAAAATTCTTTTTAGTAAAAGATCATAGTGATAAAGAAATTTGTAAAATGCTAAAAGATAACGAAATAGACATAGCAGTAGACCTTAAAGGACATACCTATAAAACTAGAATAAATATTTTATCATCTAGGCCATGTCCTATACAAATAACTTTTTTAGGACATCCTGGCACAACAGGAGCAAACTATATTGATTACGTTATTGCAGATAACTTTGTTGTAACTTCTAAAAATGAAAAGTATTTTTCCGAAAAAGTTATCAAACTTCCAAATTGCTATCAGCCAAATGATAATGAAAGATATTTTCCTGAAAATAATATAACAAAAAAAGAACTTGGTTTTCCAGAAGATAGTTTTGTTTTTTGCTCATTTAATAGTCCATATAAAATACAACCAGAGGTATTTAAAGTCTGGATGGAAATACTAAATAAAAATAAAAATAGTATTCTCTGGCTTTTAAAAAATCAAAACTCGGAATCTACTAAAAATATTCTCAAATATGCTAGTAGCCAAGGAGTTGATGAAAAAAGAATATTCTTTCTTAAACGTTGTAATATGAAACAATATTTGCAAAAAATGAAATGTGCAGATTTATTTTTAGATACTTTTCCTATATCTGCACATACTACTGCAAGTGATGCATTATGGGTAGGAGTGCCTTTGATCACTTGTGTTGGAAAATCAATGGTAAGCAGAGTTGCAGGGAGTATTTTAAAAAATATTGATATGAAAGAACTAATTACCCGAAACTTGGAGGATTATAAAAAGCTTGCTATTAAACTTTCAAAAAATAAAAAATATTATAACGAAATAAAGGTTAAAATAGAGAAAAATAGATTAAAATGTAATTTATTTGATACTCAAAAATATACCAAATTTTTAGAAAAAGAATACTTTAAGTTATATGAAAATTTTAAAAAAAATCTTTAACAAGAATAAGCTTCTTATTTTTTATACATTATTTTATCTTTTTATTATATAGTTTAGATATAAGAAAAAAATAATATAGTAAGGTAAAAGATTTAAAAAGAATTATCCTGATGCTGAATGACTTATTAGTTCTTGCAAAATAAAATCTCCTTAATTAAATACACATCCAAATATATTTATATCATCTTGTTGATATTTACATTTTGGTTCTATTATAATTAAAAGCTATACAATACTTAACGATTATACATACACCCTAAAAAATTAATTCCTCCTAAAATTAATTATTAATTATTTTATGCTACTGCTGAATTCATACCTTTCCAACCTTCTAATATTTCATTTGATACAAAATGTGCACTAGATAGTAGGTCAGATTTTTCTTTTTCTATGTAACTTTGTGTAGCAAATCTAATATGTCTATATAAAAAATTTAAGTTTTCTGCAATCTCTCCACCATTTTTAACATCTAGACAGTTTTGCAGCGCAAATGCAATATTTTGAGCTTTCTTAGCATTTTCTTTTGCTTTATCAATACTTTGTTTTTCCATTAATATTAAACTTTTTTTAAGTCTGGAATTAAGTTCCCTTAATAGTTCGTTAATAACATCATATGAATCTTTTGTATTAGACTTTTGTCTAATATTACTTTTTTTATATTCGTTAATTTGTTTTCTCATATTAAATCTCCTATATAAAATTTAACGACTAAAAATATAAAAGTTTAATTTTTATTAATCACTATCAGTTTTAAGCATTTGATCTAAGTAATTTCCGGTTTCTTTAAGGCCAGCAATTGACTGCTCCATACCAGAAAATTGTGTTATATACCTATCAGTAAGAGCAGCCATTCTTTCATCAAGTGCTGTTTTCTGATCAGTGAAATCTGATAACCTATCACTTAAATTAGTAATTCTGGTGTTAATATCACTATTGAAAGATAAAAAATTAGTCAAACTATCGTCTATTGAAGACATAAGTGACTGTCCATAATAAACATTAGCACTAGTAACGTCAGAATTAGCTATATTAATTACCATTCCGGTTGAATTACCCGAACCAGAAGTATATTTAGTACCGCTTGCACTCATTGTAACTCCATCAATCAAATAGTTTCCTGATGAAGATGTAATTGAGTAAGATCCTGGCTTAGTATCTACTCCTAACGTAGTAACTTCTACATCAGCATTATCAGTAGTTAACTGATCCTTAAATACAGCATCCACTATAGTAGGATTTATTTCAAAAGAATTCTGTAAAATTTGCGGATTAAGAGCAATACTACCATCTCTATTAGTTTGTATTCCCAATAAAGACATAGAATAAGGTCCATTTTCATATCCAGTTATAGACTGTGTAGTAAAACTTCTCAATTCCCTTTGAATAGACCTTGCTAAAGAATCTCCCGCTAGAGGCCCTATTGAATCGTCACTTGATACAGTATTTAAAGTAAGAGTTGATATATTTGTATAAATAGTATTATAACTTTCAACAAATTCATTCAATAAACCTTCTATTGTTGTTAAATTTTGAGTACTACTAATATTAACTGCTGAGCTACTTGTTGATTCTAATTCTAAAGTATATCCAGTAAATAAATCAGTAACAGTGTTACTTGATCTTGTCATAGAAATTCCATCTACAGTAAATGAAGCATCTGTTCCATCCGTTGCTAGATTTAAGTTTTTTGTACTAGTTGTATATGAATAATTATTAGTAAGGTCACTTGATGATCCTCCAGAAGGTGTAACTCTTAGTTCATTGCTAGCTCCACTTAATCCTTTAATAACTAAAAGGTAACCTGATCCATTATACATAATAGTAGCTTCCGCATTATCTGTTGCATTATTAATAGAATCTCTAAGCTGACTCAAAGTAGTGCTAGCTGTAGTAGTAATTGTAACTGATGAATTCGAGTTAGCTGTAAAAGTGTCGTTAGTAGAACTAGTTGTACTCCAAGTTCCAAAGTCTATTGTCAGGGATCCAGAACCAACAGTTGCTCCTGTATTATTATATGTACCAGTAGCTAAAGTATGAGTTGAAGCTAAAGAGGAAACTACCAATGATGAATCAATATTTTCAGTTCCTGTAGTAGTTCCAGTAGTAGTAAAAGTTGCAACAGTAGTGTTGTTTGAAGAACCAATATGACTTGCAGCATTACTATTTTCAATACTTCTTACAGTGTCTCTAAAATCTTTTAAATCATTTTTTAAAAGACCATATGCTGAAATCCTATTTTCTGTTTGAGATTGATTTTTTTCTATAGTTGCTAGTTTAGGAATTCTTTCTGCATCAACTAATGATGTAACGATCTCAGATGTATTCATCCCAGATCCAATATTTAAATTCGATAGTATATCTGTTGGCGTACTTGCCATTTAAATCACACTAATTTATCCTTGAAGTAATGTTAGTACAGCTTGTTGGGCCTTTGAAGCCTGAGCAATCATTGCCATTGCACTTTGTTGTAAAATTTGTGTTTTAGTCAAATTACCTGCCTCTGCTGCCATATCTGCATCTACTATTCTAGATCTTGCTGAAGATGTATTTGCAGAAACGTTGGTAAGATTGTCTATTGCTTGATCCATTCTTGACATCACCGCCCCTAACTTTGCTCTTTCCATGTGAATTTTATCTAAAGCCTTATCTACCATCTTTAATGCATCTATTGCTTTTGATCTACTTCTTAAACTTAATTCAGAAACTTTATTTAAAGTAGCTACACCTGGAGATGATTCGAAAAGTCCATCTGTACCTCCTCCGTTGTCTGTTGTAACAGTAAATGAGTGTGATGCATGCATATTTACTTGGCCTGAAACTATGACTGAGTCTGCATATCCAGCAGCCTGTGTATCACTATTATCAAATAATTTATCAAATAGATTAACTGCAGAACCTGATAAGAGCTCAGTTGTTCCATCAGAGTCATAAATACGCGAGTCCATTCCAGTTACTTCTAATTTATGTGTTTCAGCATCTCCTACGTCTGCAAAATCTAAATCTGTCAATATTATGTCATGGCCTTCATCTTGTGTTAGATAAACTGTTGCCTTATCTGCACTCAAGACTGCAACAACTCCAGTTTCTGCAGAATAAGCGTTGATTGAATTGCTAAAATTAGTTAAATCCGAGGAACCTACAGCAGTACCTAAAGTAACTCCAGCAGATATTGTCCTTACAGTAGAGTTTTTACCTTGTATACCAATAGAAAAAGTAGCTGATCCTGCTGTGGTTGCTAAACCTTGAATTTTCAAATTTGTTGAAGCAGTAGCACTGACACCTGTACTATCAAATGCTATATTAACTGACTCGGCAATATCTTTTGCACTAGTATTAGCAACTACATCTACTGTTTTGGAACCAAGTAAACCATGAATAGTGAAATCTTCATCAGCAATAGTATTTGTTGTACCTCTTAATGCAGCCGTAGCTAAATTAGTTTCTCCTGACTCTGCACTAGTTCTGACAATATGATTACCAATGTTCTCAGTTCTTAAATTACCTATAGAAACTGTAGCAGCTTCTCTTTCTTTCGACCCAATTTGAAATCTTCTATCAGCAAAAGTTCCATCTAACACAGCAATTTCATTAAAAGTCGTATCTCTAGCAACTCTATCCAATTCTGCAATCAATTGATTTGCTTCTGTTTGTAAATAAAGTCTTTCTTCTCCATTCATTAAATCACTAGCTGATTGAATTGCTAACTCTCGTATCCTTTGTAAAACTTTTGAAGATTCATCAAGTGCTCCTTCTGCTACTTGTGCCATAGATAATACATCCGATGCATTTCTAACTGACATATTTAATCCTTTAATCTGTGCGGTCATTCTATCAGCTATCGCTCCTCCTGCTGCATCATCTCCAGCATTATTTATTCTTTTTCCTGAGGAAAGTCTTTCAATGGATGTACCCATAGCTCTTTCAGTTTTGTGCAGATTGTGTAAAGCAAATAGTCCTGTTACACCTGGATTTTGTACCGGCATTTATACCTCCTTAATAACCTTTATTAGCAATCTTTGTGCCAAATTAATAGTATATTTCTTTTTTCTATTTGTAATCATAGAATAATTTTTGCAATTTATATGCCAACCAGAATACTACAATAAGTAGTTATTCTAAGTTATTATACTAAATACTGTAAGATAAGCTATAGAGCCTTTGTTATAATATCAAAGGCTCCATATCCAGAGAGATAATACTTTTTTACTGAAGAACAGCAAGTACAGCAGACTGGGCTTGGTTAGCCTGAGCTACCATTGCCATTGCTGACTGATTAAGTATTGAAAATTTAGCTAGATTTGCTGAAGAAGCTGCAAAATCAGTATCTTGTAATCTTGAAGCTGCTGCTAACATATTAGCTGAATTGGAATAAGCTACTGCTTGTCTAGATTTAAGAGAAGTTATTGCCGCAGCAATATTTCCTAAAGCCTCACCTACTTCACCTAATGCTGTATCAGCTTGAGTTTCTGCTCCTGCTGCTGCAGTAGTAGCAGAAGGATCAGCAATTCCCTTAGAAGTAATAGTAGTTAAATCACCAGCATCAGTAACACCAATTGTAAAGTTTTGATCAGACGCAGATAATACTGCCACTCCGTTAAATTTTGTTTCAGTAGAAATAGCTTCTATAGTTTTTGTAATGGCTGCAGCTTCAGCATCTAATGCAGCTATGTCAGTTGTACTTTGAAAAGTAGCATTATCTGCTTGAATAGCTAATTCTCTAAGTCTTACTGCTAAATTAGCAATTTCCATTAATGCAGATTCTATTGTTTGAGCTACGGAAATACCGTCTTCTGCGTTTCTAGCCGCTACTCCATAAGACAAACCTTTAGATTTTATTTCATTAGCCATTGCTTGACCTGCAGCATCGCCTCCATACATAGCTCTTTTACCAGTAGATAATCTAGCTATTGCTTCATTCATTCCGTGTCTAGCCATAGAAGCAGCTGCTCCTGCCATTCTTGCCCCTATTGCTACATTTGATACACTTGTCATAATTTTATCCTTTAATTTATTGATTAATAATAGTTAAAAAAGCAGCGTTAGCCTTATTTGCTTGAGCTACCATTGCCATTGAAGATTGATTTAAAATAGACATCCTTGCTAAATTTGCTGACTCTTGCGCATAATCAGTATCCTGAATTCTAGAAGCTGCTGCAGCTAAATTAGCTGATGCAGAGTATGCTACTGCTTGTCTTGCTTTAAATGCAGACATTCCAGCTGCTACATTTCCTAAATCAGTTGCTACTTCTGATAATATTATATCTGCAGTTACTTCAGCACCTGCAGCTAAACTATTACCAGAAACTGATGTCAAACCATCACTAGACTTAAAATGCATTGTACTTCCACTATCAGCCACAGCAATCTGATGAACCTTTACAGAAGACCCTAGTAAGTCTACACCATTAAATTTTGTAGTTTCTACTATAGAATCTATTGTATCGTATATTGCTGCTGCTTCTGCATCTAAAGCCACCATATCAGAAGTTGATAAGAATGCAGCATTATCAGCACGAATGCCTAGTTCTCTCAAACGTTGAGCTAAAGATGCTATCTCCATTAAAGAAGATTCGACAATTTGTGCTGCCGACAATCCATCTTCTGCATTTCTTGCTGCTACATACCAACTTTTTGATTTAGCATTTAAAGAATCTGCCACTCCTTGTCCTGCAGGATCATCTCCATACATAGCCCTTTTACCAGTTGATAATTTAGCTATTGATTTTGAAAATTCTCGCTGCGCTTTAGCAGCACTATTAGATGCTAATAAAGCTCCGTTACTTAAGTTAGAAACAGATGGCATTTGACATTCCTTTCAGATTTCTATTAAAATAAATCATCATAAAAGATTAAACGACTTATCTAAAAAAAGTTTAGCAAATTTATTAATTATTATTTTGAAAGTTATTACATATAAATTTAATAAATAAATACTATGCATTAAATTAAATATCATTTAATTGATGTCTGAATTTAATTTATGTACCATTACTATTAAATATAAAAAAATTTACTGTTTATTAATAAAATTTAAAATATGAATGACCAATAAAAATACAATAATTGCATTTGATTTAGATGGAACATTATTAGATAGTGCAGATGACTTAATTGATACTCTTAATATTCTTCTAAAGGAAATGAATATTAATGAAATGAAAAAGTCAGATGTAAATTACTTAGTAGGCAATGGTGCATTAGCTATGATACAAAAAGCTTTTAAAATTAATAAAATTTATAATGATAATATTAATTGGGTACTATTAAAAAATAAATTTTTACATATTTATAAATACAACTGTTTAAAAAAATCAAAACTATTTCCTTATACAAAAGAAGTTCTTGAAGAACTGAAATTTAAAAAATATCATATTGTTCTAGTTTCTAATAAACCTAAATATTTCGTAAAAAAAATTTTAAGATTCTTTGAACTAGAAAAATATTTCAATGCCGTTTCTGGAGGAGACACTTTTGAATTTAAAAAGCCTGACCCTAGACATCTTTATGAAACAATAAAATTAGCTAATATTGAAAGTTATAATTGCATCTTTATAGGAGATAGTATAAGCGATGCCCTATGTGCAAAAAAAAGCAATTCTAAATTAATATTATTGACTCACGGATATAGTGATTTAAATATAAAATCTATGGGTGCTGATTTTGTATTAGATAATTTAAAAGAAATTCCTAATTTAATAACAAAAGAAAAGTTTTATTTAACAAAATAATTAAATAGTAGAAACCCTTTATTATGAAGTTATTTTTTTATTTATTAAGAATCTTTTTTATTAAATTCATTTTTTTTTAAATTTAATAAAGAAATTTCTTTTTTTAAAATCTTTAGTTTAGTCTTTGATACTCCGTGTATCTCTGCTTGCTCTATAAAATGATTAGAGAGTTCTGCTAAGTTTTTTTTTATATTATTTAACTTTTCTTTCATATCAAATTAATAGCAAATCTAATGCCAAAATTAAATTGTAATAAAGAAATATAAAATTAAGAGATTAAATTTAATTTTGTGTTTTCATTTAAATTAGCTTGAGCAAGTAATGAAGTAGAAACCTTATTAAGCATCATTTGTTTAGTTAATTCAGCAGTTTCTGCTGCTATATTACTTTCTACTGTATTTATAGACGCTACACTCATAATTGCAGAAGCTGCATATGCTACATTTTCTCTTGCTTGAAGAGTAGTTAGCCCTCCTGATATCTCACCTAAATTTAAAGTAATTTCTGCAGTAAGTGCAGCTCCAGTAGTATCTGCATTGGACGCCTCTGTAGTAGAAGCAATAGAGCTTACTGTTCCTGCTGTTACAGTTTGAATATTTCCTAAATCGGTTGTTCCTACATTTAGACTTACTTTAGATGTGCCTAATAATGATTTTCCATTAAAAGTAGTTGCTGTTACCATACTATCTACTGCAGCAGTTATACTTTCGGTTTCTGCATTTAACGCAGCTATATCAGATGTTGTCAATAATGAATTATTATTATATAAAGCACCCAATTCCTCTAATCTAGTAGACAGTGTTGCCATTTCTAATAATGCAGTTTCTGCTGTTTGTAAAGCATCAATAGCATTTCTTATATTTTTTGCAGCTGCAGTCCAACTATCTGATCTAGCATTTAAATTATTAGCTAATGCGTTTAAGTAACCATCTCTTTCTTTACCAGTTGTAATGCTATTAAGTGACTCTTGAATTTTAGGCAACGCTAATTTAGAGCCTAAATCTGCTAAATATGATAAATATGGTCTATCAGACATAATAATCCTTTATTTTTAAAACGACTTAAAATATTTATTCTTTAATCGTTCTAAAAAATATAATAAGATTGCCGTTATTATGCTTATGAATAAAAGAATTTTGGTAACTGGCGCTAATGGCTTTTTAGGCTCTAATATTATCTATGAATTATTAGCTAATAATACTCCAGTAACTGCTTTAGTTAGAGAAAAGTCTAACATTGATTATCTCAAAAGTATAAAATGTTATAATATAATTCAAACTGATAATTATCTTGACCCAATAGTTATTAGAAAGTTAAGTATGAGTAAACCAGAATACGTAGTACATTGCGCTTATACTAATAATCAATTACAAGATACAAAAAATTTAATCAGTATATTAGAGTTAGCAAAAAATATAAATTGTAAAGGATTTATAACTATGGGTAGTTATCAAGAATATGGTATTCTAGAAAAAAAATTATCTGAAGATACTACTTGCATTCCTAAGAACAGTTTTGCCCGCTCAAAGCAAGCATTTTATATGTTAACTAAAGAAATTTGTTCAAGTTTAGGTATAAAACATATTCATTTAAGATTAGGAATTCCTTATTCTAGTAAAAAAGACAGTGATTTTTATTTTAATGATGTTATAAAACGTATTTATAAAGACGAATTTGTTGTATTAAAAAATATTTATGATGAGCAAGATTATATTCATACTTCAGATATTGCTAGAGGAATAACCTCTTTAATTAATAATAATTTAGAGGGTGTTTATAATTTAAGTTTTGGTCAAGGTGTAGAAATAAAATCTATACTCAAAATGATTCATGAGAAGCTAAATAAAAAATTTATTTTTGATGAGAGTAGCTCATCAGAAAAAAATGAATTTAGTTTAAATATTAATAAAATTTATAACAATAGCAATTGGAAACCTTCTATATCAATATGGGATGGTATTTCACTTCTAATACAAGAAGTAAAATTTCAGAATAACGCTACATTAGAACAATTTACAAATAGGATAAGAAGTTTGTATAAGTAGTTTAACAATTGTTTTTTTTTAGTATTTTAATTATAATTTTAATAGTTTTTTGATTATTGGAGGTTTATTTGGCAGGAAAATTTTGTCCATCATGGTTATTTAATCTTTGTGTTGCCAGAACAGCATATGATTTTATTACGTCTGACTTACCTATAAGAGCATATGCTACTAAATATGCGTCTGGATTATCTGAACATTTTGCAGAAATAAAGAAAGAAGAGGTTGAACAAGAAGCTGAAACGGTTTTAAGGTTTTTAGTTGATATTAATTCAGAAGAATCAGACCAATTATTAAATAACTTTATTTATTTTAGTTTAAAGTATGTCCAACATGGTTCCAAAAGAAAATTAAAAGGACTATTTGGTTCTGCTTTAGATCCAACTAAAGAAAAAGAATATCAAGAAAATATTACACTTAAAAACTTTAAAGCTTATGTTTTTGGTTTAAGATCTGGTGTTTCTGAGAAACCATCACCGGGATGGAATATTATTGAAGAAGAAGGAATAGAATTCTTAGTTGAACTCATTAAAAAAGAAGCTAATATTTCAGATGCTGTTTAATTACCTTAAGTATTGAAATAAAGATAAATTAGATATTTTAACAAAAGCCTGCTGAGAAGCTTGTAAGCCAGTTATTTGACCTTGTAAATCAGTAACTAAAGCTGCTAAATCAGCATCTGATATTTCTGACATGTCTTCAGAAACTTGAATATTTCTCTGGGCTAATAATTCTTTTTGTCTTTCTAGAGAGTTAGTTCTTGCTCCTATAACAGCCTTTTGATTGGCAATATGCTCCTGCACACTTTTAATATCATCTAGCCTGTTTTGTATGGTTTGATTTTTATCATATAATATTTGAGGGTGCCCTAAAGAAGTACCTGCTCCATCAACAGCGTCAAAAGTTAAAAAAGATTTAGGTGTTTTTTCTGATCTATCTATTCCTTCTATTTGTAAATCCTTTATTGTTATTGGCCCATTATTATCGTCCACTAAAGTTATAGTAGACCCAGATAGTGTAGCTGTAATATTTAGTCCAGCTGCATTTATTGCTGTAACTAAACCTGAAAGATCACTACTCGGTAAATCAACAGAAATATCAACTGAAGAACTACTATCAGATAAGTTGAATGAATAATTACCAGGATTTTCGTTATTTATTTGTAATGTTGCTTTACCAATAGCAGAAGCCTCTACTACACTCTCAGAAGCTGTTCTAATAGAATTTATAATATCTTCTAAAATAGTAAACATAGGTGAAACTGCATTTCCAGATTTAACAGCCATAAAAACGCTGCCACCATCAAGCGTAGTTCCTATAGTTCTTGTTTCAGATACAGAGACAGCATTAGTTCCTCTATCTCCTTTATAAACTATATTTAAATCATTATCTTTTTGAAAAGGCTGCGTATTAGTATGATAACCTCCAAAAATGAATGCCCCTGAACTATCTGTTGAGTTAGCAACGCTAAATAGCTCATTTTTCATCTCTTCTAGTTCTAATGCTAATGCTTCTCTATCTTGAGCTCCAAATGTGTCATTTGCAGCTTGAATAGCTAATTCTTTTGCCCTTACCATTAAAGTAGTAACAGATTGTAAAGCAGTATCAGCTATTGTAAGTCTGTTAATAGCATTATCAGCATTTCTAGAATATTGACCAAATCTTTCTTTTACCTGCTGTAATCCAGATAAATTTACAGCACCAATTGGATCATCAGAGGCTTGGACTATATTTTTTCCGGTCGAAATTTTATTTTGCAGGCTTTGTATTTCTTCATTAAGTTTGCCAAACCTAGAAACTTGTTGTTGATTAAATAATTTTGTACTTATTTTCAATATTATATCCTATCAATTAATGTATCAAATAGTTCTCTAGCAGTTTGCAAGACTCGTGCCGAAGCTTGATAAGCTTGTTGATACTCTATTAATTGTGCTGCCTCATCATCCATGTTAACTCCACTAAGCTCTGATACAGCATTTTCAGCAGCGTCTCTTATCATCTCAGAAGAGTTTTTATTTAATTCTGAACTTTGAACAGATGATCCAACTGTTGCTACAATTTGTGCAAATAAATCTTGAAAATTTCCCTTTCCTTCGGATTCAAATTTATCTTCTTGAAGGTCTAACATTGCAGAAATATTTCTTCCATCTCCCACGCCTCCTAGGTTGTCAGTTATTGAAAAACTATCTTTTGCACTTGCAGTACCTGATAATTTTAAACTGTAACCTCCAACTTTAAATCTACCAGTATTATTTAATGTTCTTTCTGCAATATTATGTCCCGTATCTGCATCTAAAATATGGATCAATTTTTCATTAGTACTATCTATATTAAATAATAAATTCTGTCCTATTTCCTCACTAGGTATTTCTTGTGTTTCATAAGAAGCAGAAACTCTTCTTGCTGTTCCTGTTCCATTTAAAACTACAATAAGTTCTTCAGGTGGTAAGTTTTTTAATATTAAAAATTCTCCTACTGTTGTGTCATTGTCTGGAGTTCCAGCAAATGTTACATCAACTGGTTCGCCATTACCGCTTGTTATTACTATATTGGAACCGTCCATTACAACATTATGTGGATAATATTTAATGCCAAATTTTTCATTATTGGTAGCGTCCGATACAAATGATACTTCATGAAGTGGAGAAGTATCTAATTTTCTAGATATAGATAAGTTCTTATCAGTAGAATTCCACTGAAAGTTTATATCATTTAAAGATATAGATCTATCCGAACCTGATCCACTTCCATCATATAAATCAAAAGAGTAATCATTCTCTGCTCCGGAGTTAGCAGTTGTTAACTTTAAATTAGCTTCAATTGTGGAATCTACAGAAGTTACAGAAATATCTTGAGAGCTAGTTCCATTAGATATTATTTTATACGCTGTCCCAGTCCATTTTACTATTACACTTTTACTTGCTCCAGATATATTAGAGTCTGCATTAATAGCTGTTTGTAATGCAGTTGCTATATCTCCATTAGATGTATAAGTTGCAGCAGGTAATGTAACAGCACCAGAAGCTGTACCGTCAACAGCAAGTTGAAAAGTATTATCTCCAGAAGAAACAACTAGATTAGAACTCCCATTTACCCCTGTAGCTGTTCCTCCTAGCCAAGCAGCATCAGTGTACTTAAATCTATACTTAGCACTATCTGATAAAGCTCCGCCCAAAGAAGAAGAAAATTTTAAATGTGTATCAAGTGATGTAGTTATTGTACTTACATTTACTGAAGCAGTATCAATTGATGTTTTTGAAACTATCTGATAATTACTGCCATCCCATAAAACATTTACACTCTTTCCTCCAGAAACTAGAGTACTGTCATCGTTTATTGCCTCTTCCAATTCTTTCGCAACTGAAGCATTAGAAGAGTAAGTTCCTGTTGGCATTGTAATTGTTCCAGAAGTTACATCATCAACTACAACTACTAAAGTATTTGTTCCTGAAACTGTTAAAGTGGAACTAGAACTTAATGTAGATATATTATTTCCACTTTTGAAAGATCCTACTTTAACATTAATATCAAAGTAATCACCATTAGTTGGATTACTGCTGACTGCTTTACCTTCAATATTTTTAGTAGCAGTGTTTAAACCTAAACTAGTTTTTGAAACAGTATTTGTAGTATTACTTGGAAATGTAATCTGACTTGCAGAAATTGATCCCTCTCCAACTATTCCTAATTGATAGCCATTAATTGATGTATTTGCTCCATTAGATACACTTAATTTTAAATTATTTTCTATTGTTGAATCTATTGCTGTGATTTTTACGCTAGCTTCAGTTGTATCATTAATATCATAAGTTTGTCTTCCCGTATTAGATACTAATTCATAGTTTTGTCCTGTCCATTTTACACTTACCGATTTACTTGCAGCACTTAAAGTTGAGTCAGCATTTATTGCAGTTTGTAATGCTGATGCTATAGCAGTATTAGAAGAATAAGTGGTTGCAGCTAGAGTGATAGTGCCAGAGGCAGTACCATCAACTGAGATAGCAAAAGTATTACCAGAAGAAACTACCAAATTATTTTCTGAAGTCACCTCCGTAGCCGTGGCTCCACTCCATCCTGAGACAGCAGTAAAAAAAGCTTTAATTCTATCTTTTTCTCCTCCTTCTACTAAAACCTTTTTTCCTAGAGTTTTTAATTTATAGGTATTTCCTTCAAACTCAAATGATAAAGTAGTATCGTCTGCTGGTAAGGTATTAATTACATCTCCTACTATTCTTATATCAGGAGAATCTGCTCTGAACCCATCTATCATTGCTTTATGAACATCATAAGGACTGTTGCTATCTAAATTATCTGTATATACTGTTGAACTAAAAGATGAACTATTGTCTACTGCTGGTAAAACAACATTGTATGCACCTATTGGTTTGGAGGCGTAAGTGCCATCATTAGAAGCTAATGATTCATCAGCCAATCCAAAATTAATATTCTCTATAGTAAGCACCTCACCAGTATCAGACCAAGTAAACTTGCCTCTTCCATTATCAAAACCTGTTATAGCTGCTGCACCAGTTAAATTTGAACTTCCATCTGTACTGGTAAGAGAAAAATCTACTGCTGATTGTAATTTAATAGTACCAGTAAAAACTGCAGAATTATTTGAAGATGTAGAGCCCAAGGTAATATTAGATCCTGTGTATCTATAATTTTGATTTAATACTCTTGCGGTTGTTTCTCCTACACCTGGGGCAGAAAAGTTTGTAATTTTAATATCATCTGCATCAGAATTTTCTAAAATTAACCTCTTTTTATCTGTTAATAAGCTAGCTTTCACACCTGTTAACTCACTGACTTTATTTATTTCAGCAGCTAAATTTGTTAAATCATTAGGTAATATTGTAGCCGATATTGAGACTGCATCTTTTAAACCAGAAGATAAAGACATAGAAAAATCGCCACTAACAGCAATATCTTCTATTGGATCAATCATCACTCTTGTAACAGCTTCTGCTAATATTCCTGTTTTAGATGCATTTTCTTTAAACTCCTTTAGAGTATATGAAGATGAAGAAGTAACTGGTATTGTTAAAGTTGTATCAATTATTCCATCATTAAAAGTATCTATACTTATAGTTTGAGCAGCTACTGGGTTAGAAGATCTAGAAGCTGAATGTCCTGTAAATAATGAATAATCAGATTCAACTGATCCTCTTTGAATATTCATGTTTCTATAATCTTGGTTTATATATTCGGCATTATAAGTTGCATCTACTAAGAAACCATTTTTACTATTAATTAAAGCAGAGTACTCTTCTAATTTCAAAGGAGTTCCAGCAATATGTTTTCCTTCTCTTGTAAAAATATTTATATCAGTAGCTTTTAATTCACTAGCTGTTGTATTTTTAACAATACCATTCAATGTTCCGGAAGATCTAGTAGAAATGGAAGATGATGTAAAGTTTTGATCATTACTAGCAATTGTTAATGCACCATTTGCACCAGATGCTATAAGACCATAACTAGCAAAAGAAAAATTATTACCTCCTGGATCAACTCCTGAATTTAAAATATCTGCCAAATCTCTAACAGTTTCTACTTTATGTCCGAGATCGCCACTATTAAATGTTAAACTTATAGTATTGCCATTAGCCAGGGCTAAATCAAACGAATTTATTGTCTTTGCCTCATCATCAGTTATAATAAAGCTTAACTGAGGTTGTAAACTGTATGATTTTAGATTTATTTCTTTAATATTTTTACCTATAGAAGCCACAGCTCCATTTTTTAAAAAGCTAGTTGCAAGCAAGGTATTATCTGTATCTGAAAATATATCTTCAACATTTGAAATTTCTAAAACAGGATCTTTATAGCTTCCTTCAATTGTAAGCTCTCCTGTACCTAAATTATTTGTATTGCTTTCTGCTAATTTAAAAGCGGAAGCTGCAAATTCATTTCCACTTTTTAAGTTAAATTTTAATGAACTTGATAAATCATTATTCGAAATTAGAGAAAAAGAGTCTCCTTTTTTTGCTTCTCCATTTAATGTTATCGCTAGTCCATTGATATTAAAACTATTACCTGAATATAGATTATTATTATTATCTTTCCACTTAGAACCATCAAAATTTAATTCTATATCATTCTCAATACTAACTACAGAAGCTAACTGATCAACTTTTACATCTAAATTAGAATCTTTAAGAAGGTTTTTTTGTACAGTAGGTAGACCAACTAAAAACATATCATTACCAATTTTTCCTGTTAAATCTTTCCCATTTTTTTGAACAGCATTAAAATCTCTTGCTACTCTAAAAGCAATATCATCCACTGAAGATTTAACTTCTTGTACATAAGCATAGTAGTTAACTAACCCAGCTATCTTTCCACCTGTTATTTGTGTTGTTGAAGTTTCATTAGTACCCTCTACAATAAAAATACTTATATTGTTTACTGTTTGTTCAAATGCGTATCTAAAATCAGAGTTTTCTGTTACCTTAGCTCTTAAATTAAAAGCTTTATTAGGTGATACTAAAATAGGACCTTGCCCTGAGTTTCCTAATCTTAAAGTTACATCTCCCCTATCTCCATAACTCGTAGTGAATTCAATCTCTTTAGATAATGTTTCTAATAATAAATCTCTAGTATCGAGTAAATCATTTGCGGTTTTAGTTGCACCTGAACTTTTTAATCTATTATTTACACTTGCTAACTCATTAGCTAATAAGTTTATTTTATCTATTGACAATTTTGTTTGAGAGAATGTTCCATCTTGAGATTGTTTTAATCTAGTAGAATAATCATTAAAAGAATTAACCATATCTTTTCCAGCTTCCATGGCTACTGTTCTAGGAGCAGAGTCCTCTGGAGCAGCTGCAATCTCTTGAAGAGAACTGAAAAATTTTCCAATAAAGGTACTTAAATCACTTCCCTCTGGTAAAAGATTATTTTCTAAAGATTTAACCTCCTTAGAAAATTGATTAATTTGCTCAAAAGAAGAATGACCTGTTCTTAATCTTTCATTAATGTAAGCATTAAAAGAACGTCTAATCTCATCTACCCTTACACCTAATCCACTTTGATCTGATACATCAGTAACACCTCCTTGAATTCCTCCTATTTCTTCAAGAGAAACATCCCTTTTAGAATAACCCTCAGTATTAACATTGGCAATATTTTGACCTGTAACAGATAGAGCCTGTCTATAAGCTTGAATTCCACTTTTAGCTATTTCAAATAAGCTTCCCATTATTATTCTTTGTGTTGTTTATCAAATGAATATTCAGAAGTTCTTGTTGGCCTGCTAAATTGTTTTACTAAAGCTTCAGCAATTCCAAAATTATGATTTTTAGCTAGTACTTTTGATCTCTCCTGATTCAATAATGATGTATATGTATCTTCTGCATCACTGGTTAAAATAGTTTTAGCTAACTTTGCTGAATGAGCTCTTTTTAACATCTCATTTATAAACAAAGACTCAAACTCTTGTGCTACCTCTTCTAAATCATTATTTCTATTATCTTTCTTATTAATAATTTGAGAAATATCAAATTGTTTTTTTATGTTATTAAAAACTTCCATTTTATATTATGATTAACTCCGCTCTTAAAGATCCAGCCTCTCTCAAAGCTTCAAGTATTGCTACCATATCTGCAGCACTTGCTCCTACTTCATTTATTGCATCTACAATATCTGATAGAGATGTACCAGTATCAAATACAAATGCTTTTGCATTTTCCTCTTCTACATTTATTTGTGTATCTTGAGCAGTAGTGGCTGCTGTACCCGCAACCGTTGAATTAGCATTTTGCATGGCTCCTTGAGCTTCGCTTACTACAGCAGTATCTTCTTGTATGCTTACTGTTAATTTACCATGTGTTACCGCAGTTGGTGTTACCTTAACATCTCCCCCAATTACAATAGTCCCAGTTCTAGCATTTATAACAACTTTTGCCTTAGGTCTTGCTGGTTCTACTTCTATATTTTCTAATAAACTTACAAAAGAAACTTTTTGTGCTGGATCTTCAGGTGCTCTTACTTTAATAGATGTTGCATCTAATGGAACTGCTACATCAGGACCAAATATTTCATTAATCTTTTCAGCTATAATATTTGCTGTACTGAAATCTCCTTGACTAAGATTCAAAACTAAATTATTTGATCTTATAAATGGAGATTCTACCATTTTTTCTACAGTTGCACCTCTAGGAATTCTTCCTACCGTTGGAATATTGACAGAAACACTGGATCCATCAGCGCCTTCAACGCCAAGTCCTCCTACTGCTAGATTTCCTTGAGCGATAGCATATAACTCTCCATCTGCTCCTTTTAAAGGAGTCATTAAAAGTGTACCACCTCTCAAAGATTTTGCTTTACCTATAGCAGAAACTGTAATGTCTAAAGCCTGTCCAGGTTTTGCAAATGCTGGCAAATCAGCTGTAACCATCACAGCTGCTGCATTTTTTGCAGTTAAATCACTGGTACTCACTACTATATCAAACTGAGATATTAAGGATTGTATACTTTGAAGAGTTAAATTAGTAGTACTATCTCCTGTTCCATTTAAACCTATTACTATGCCGTACCCTAATAGCTGATTGGTTCTAATACCAGCAATTGATACTAAATCTTTTAGCCTATCAGCCTTTAGCTGATTAAAAAAAGTTATAAAAAATAATAATATTAAAATATAAGTTTTTCTCAATTTCTTACTCCTAAAATGGTGTAACCTGCCTAAATATCTTACTTAACCAGCCTGGTTGAGTTGAATCTGCATATACACCAGCATTAGTATAAGTAATTCTTGCGTCTGCTATATTGGATGAAGCTATTGTATTATTTGCTGCTATATCTTCAGGCCTTACTATTCCACTAAGTCTTAAAAATTCACTACCATCATTAAGTACTAATTTTTTTTGACCTTTAATTTCTAAATTTCCATTAGGAAAAACTTTAATAATTGTCACAGTCATACTACCTGTAAGAGTATTAGTTTGAGCAGCTGTACCTGCTCCTGCAAAAGATTGAGCTGCTCCGGCTGCCACGTCTGCGTTAGTTAAGCTATCAGTACCTTTTCCTCCTCCCAAAATACTTGTACCTGCATTAACTATTGGGTTTTGATTAAATACTAAAGGAGGCAAAGTTACACCAAATGTATCTGTTTTTGAAGTAGTATTTGTGGTAGATTTACTAGCACTAAGTGACTCATTTAATGAAACTGTTAATATATCTCCTACACTTTTAGCTCTTCTGTCTCCAGCAAAAAAGCCAGAAGATGTACTATTATAAATTGATCCATCTATAGTTGTATCTTCTTTCTTAAAAACTATTTCTTTGTGTACTGGTTCAAATTCAACCGACTTTTTATTTTCTACGTATGTAGAGCATGAAGAAAGCATTAAAATAGTTATTATTAATTTAATATAAATCATGATAGCATTACAAATTATTTGAAATAAATCTTAACATTTCATCTACAGATGAAATTGCCTTAGAATTAACTTCATAAGCTCTTTGAGTTTCAATCATATCAACTAATTCTTTAACAACACTAACATTAGAGCTCTCTAAAGCACCTTGAACAAGTTTTCCAAAACTACCTTCTAATGGATTTGCAATTATAGCTTCTCCACTTGCTGTAGTCTCAACATAAAAACTTTCTCCAATTGGTTGAAGACCATTTCTGTTTTGAAACTCTGCTAATTCTATTTGTCCTACTTCTTCTTGTTCAACAGCACCTGGTAACTGAACTGAAACTACCCCATCTGAAGAAACATTAATTTCTTGAGCATCTTCAGGTATGACTACTTCTGGTTGTATAACAAATCCACTTGATGTTGTTAATGCACCTTCGTTATTTCTTGAAAAAGTACCATTTCTTGTATATCCGATTCTTCCATCAGGTAAAAGGACTTGAAAAAATCCAGCTCCATCAACAGCTAGATCAAGAGCATTATCAGTTGAAACAATACTGCCTTGACTGAATAATTTATCAGCATTAACTACTCTTACACCCGTACCTACAGAAAAGGCAGAAGTTAAATTTGTATCTGCAGAAGTTTGTTCTCCACTACTTCTTAATACCTGATA
>CENP01016006.1_pt1 | contig 29237 bp, 30 predicted proteins | sample 361281 | NCBI WGS metagenome assembly CENP01 (sample SAMEA2591122, study PRJEB7988) | marine metagenome | biome: marine biome (ENVO:00000447); feature: deep chlorophyll maximum layer (ENVO:xxxxxxxx); material: saline water (ENVO:00002010), including plankton (ENVO:xxxxxxxx) | depth 70 m | reverse complement strand
TTAGCATTTGCTCTATTAAAAATACCCTTTATTGTTCAAATTTTTGCATATCTCTCTGAAGGTGTAACTGCTCTGCAGGCTGCCACTCAAGAAGGGGCACAGTTTGTTTTTGGCTATTTAAGCAACAGTTCCACATCACCATTTGAAACTTCGGGAACTGGCAACGCTATGATTTTTGCTTTCCAGATCCTACCCTTGATTATAGTGATCTCGAGTTTGTCAGCATTGTTATGGTTTTGGAATGTTTTGCCGTTAATTATTAGAGCTATATCTAAAATATTTGAAAAACTCTTTAATATTGGTGGCCCGATTGGATTAGGTGCAACTGCCAATATTATTATGGGTCAGGTAGAGGCTCCTCTACTTGTAAGACCATATTTATCCAAGATGAGTGAAAAAGAATTATTAATTCTAATGACAGCTGGTATGTCAACCGTTTCTGGGTCTATCATGATTGCATTAGTTTCAATGTTGGCTCCGCAATTTCCAGATATTAATCTAATTCAACACCTTGTTTCAGCTTCAATTTTATCTATACCTGCTGCAATCATGTACGCCAATATCATGATTCCATCATCGGAAGTTACTAATTTTGATGGCAACTCTGTACCTAAGGTTTATGACAGTTCCATGGATGCTATTACTCGAGGCACAAGAGATGGACTTGATATATGTTTGAATGTTGGTGCAATTCTGATTGCATTTATAGCCCTTGTCTCACTATTAAATTCTTTGCTTGGTATCTTTGGTAGCTGGATTGGTATATCGGATCTATCTTTACAATTGATCCTTGGTTTTATTTTCTTTCCAATCGTATGGTTAATGGGAGTCCCTTTATCTGAAACTTTGGCTTCCGCTGAGTTATTAGGCTTAAAGACTGCATTGAATGAGTTTGTTGCTTATGGCGCTCTTGCAAACATAGAACCAGGCGTTCTATCAGATCGATCTAAGTTAATTACTTTGTATGCACTATGCGGTTTTGCTAACTTCTCTTCTGTTGGAATTCTAGTCTCTGGTATTGGTGCAATGGCTCCAGAAAGAAAAAATGACCTAATAAAAGTCTCTATCAAAGCATTGATTGGAGCAACACTAGCTTCTTGTATGACAGGTTTGGTTATAGGTATTTTTTAATTTAGAAATACAATTGAGGCATTTAAAAATGCTGCAAATGATAACCAAATTAGATAAGGCAGATAAAGATAAAATAAGACTGTTGATTCTCCCTTCAATATTTTAAGAATTTTTTGATTTAGATAAATTAGAACACTTATATCTACAAGCGCCATCACCGGAGCATGAAAATAAAAAAACATCCATGACCATGCAGCATTAGCTATTAATTGCGCTATAAAGAGATTAGAAATTTTATTAGCCATCTTGAATGATACCAATGCCATGATTGCATAAAGGATTGGCCAGACTATTCCAAAAACAAAGCTTGGAGGATTTAAGGGACTCTTCACCAAGTTCGCATACCAATCATCTGAATTAATATAAACGTTTGCAAGTGAGCCAATTACTGAAGTTAAAATTACCAATAAAGGTAAAATATATTTCATTATTCTACTCTTTCTCTAATAATATAGAGCAGATTGAATATCCAGCACCAAACGAGCATATGATTCCTTTTTGCCCATTAGTAAGATGATTATGTTTATGAAAAGCTATGATTGAGCCAGCGGAGCTAGTATTAGCATATTCGTCAAGAATAATCGGAGCTCTTTCGGGAGGGAAATTTTCACCTAGTAATTTTTTAATTACGTAGGAATTCATATTTATATTCGCTTGATGTAGCCAATATTGCTCTATATCTTCGGCTATTAAATCGTTTTCATTAAGCTGCTCTAGGATTAAAGAGGAAACAAAAGGCATAACTTCTTTAAAAACTTTTCTGCCATTTTGTACAAAAAGTAACTCTGATTCAGTGTATTCTTTGTCTTCAACAGCATTCATGTAGCCATAATTATTTCTAATGTTGTTTGAAAATGAAGTTTTAAGTTTTGTATCAAGAATCTTGAACTTATTTTTGGACTGTGAATTCTTCTCAATTACAACTGCAGTGCAAATATCTCCAAATATGAAATGTCCATCTCTATTTTTAAAATTATTATGTCCAGAGGTTATTTCAGGACTAATGACTAGTACTTTTGATGATTTGCCAGATTTAACGTCACAGTAAGCATTATTAATTCCAAAAGTAGACGCAGAGCAACCAACCATCATATCGTAAGCAAAACCTTCAATCCCTAATTCATTTTGAACTTCGATTGCAATAGCTGGATATGCTCTTTGGAGATTAGCGGCTGAGACAATCACAGCATCTATATCAGATGGATCCAAGCCTGCATTTTTAAGAGCTTCTTTAGCTGCAAACACACTTACTTCTGCTGTAAATGATAATTCGTCATCATTTCTTGCTTTGATTTTAGGCTTCATTCGTTTTGGATTTAGCAAAGACTCTTTTTCAATGACATATCTGTTTTTTATTCCAGATGCTTTGACGATAAATTCACTTGAGGAGTGATCTAAAGCTACTATAGAACCTTCTTTGATTTCATTTGCATGTTCTGAATTATATAAATCAACGTATTTATTAAATGATTCTACTAGCTCATCATTTGACACTTTGTCAGGCGGAGTCCAGATACCTGTTCCTGAAATATGTATATCATTCATGCGTTTCCCCTGTTACGTGTTATTTTATAGCCTTATGCAGAAAATATCATTAGATACTAACTCAGCTTCAAATCTCAATTTTGAACTTCATCTATCAAAAATCGAATCAATTTTAGGTTTGGTTCAGATATCACATGGTATGGCTGAACACAAACGTCGATATGGAGAGTTTATTAATTACTTGAATATGAATGGTTTCCACGTTGTGATTCATGATCATAGAGGTCATGGCGATCGTATTTTAAATAATCAAATTGGATTTTTTGCTATTGAGAATGGGTGGAATGAAGTAGTAGATGACTTGCTTGCCATTCATATAGAGACAAATAAGCGTTTTCCTAATACACCAAAAATTTTATTAGGACATAGTATGGGTTCATGGATAGCCATGTCAGCACTTCAAAACAATAATAATTTTGAGATTGCCTTGCTTTCTGGGTCGAGCCGTCCCAATCCTTCTGAAACTTTTTTACAAAAATTATTGCTCAAAATTGAGATGTTAAGATTCGGCAATTCAGGGTATAGCTCTATACTGCATAAAATAATTTTTGGAGGTTTTAACAGTAAATTTAAAAACACTAAAACTCCTAACGATTGGCTATCTAATGATTCAGATAGAGTTGATGATTATATTAAAGATCACTTGTGTGGATTTGTTGTAACTAACCAATTGTGGGCGGATATTATTGGAGGCATTAAGGCAGTATTTGATCCAAAAAATTTAGCATTGATTAATAAAAGTATTCCAATTTTGGTTTTTTCAGGCTCAGAAGATCCGGTTGGTGGTATGGGAAAAGGAACAAAGAAATTACATGAATGCCTTAAAGATTGTGAATGTAAATCAGAACTTTATCTTGTTGATGGAGCAAGACATGAAACTCTTAATGAAACTAATAGGATGACAACCTATAATTATGTATTAGCATTTATAAAATCTAACTTAAAAGGAGCTTGAATTGGAGCTAGAAAATAAGGTATCTCTTGTTACTGGAGCCGGTCAAGGCATTGGAGAAGGTATTGCCAAAGTTTTAGCTTCTCATGGATCAAAGGTTATGATTGTGGACTTGAATGGTGATTCAGCAAACAAGGTAGCTAAAGAAATTAATTCATTATTTCCTAATTCTGCAGAAGCCTTTGAGGCAGATCTAACCGATTCAAATGCTATAAAATCAATGATTCAAGCCACTTTATCTACATTCACAAAATTAGATTGTATTTGCAATAATGCAGCTGCTTCAAAAGGCTTAGGGCCGGTTGAAAATTATTCTCTTGATGATGTTCAGGCTACGCTTGATTTAACTTTTACATCTTTGTGGAAATGTCTTCAAGTTGAAATTCAAACTTTAAAAGAACAGGCCATACCTGCTTCTGTAGTTAATATTTCCTCCAATTCTGCGATTAGGGGTTATGCTTTTAATTCTATTTACGCGGCTACCAAGGCAGCAGTTAATAATTTAACTCAGTCGGTTGCCAAGGAAGTTGCTAGAAATGGAATCAGGGTTAATGCGGTATCTCCTGGCACAATTAATACTCCTGGAGTCAGGCAGTATTTTGAGGCAGAGCCTAAAGCAAAAGAAATGCTTGAGAAATCATCTTTGTTAAGAAGAATTGGTGAGCCTGAAGAAATTGGTGAGCTTGTTTCATTCCTTCTATCAGATCGATCTTCATTTATTACCGGTCAGATTATTTCAGCTGATGGCGGCTCTTCAATTAATTAAACTGGAATGATAAAAAAATTATTTGAATATCCGGAGCTCGAACGTGTTGAAAAAAATGATATTCGTTATTATCGGGATTCAAAAGATAACCTTGTGCCGTCTGTTACAACAATTCTATCTGCAACCGGTAATCACTCTGGTATAGACGCTTGGAAAAGAAGGGTGGGTCCCAAGACTGCAAAGGAGGTTGTCGATGAGGCAACCACAATAGGAACGGCTGTTCACCTAGCCATTGAAAATTATTTAAACGATCAGGATTGGGAACACTTTACCGATGATAGATTGGGTTTAATGGCGCATCAAATTGCTAAGAGATTTATTGATGATTGTTTGGGAGGCATTGAAGAAGTATGGGGCCTTGAATCGGGTTTGGTCGTTGATGGTTTGTATGCGGGAACAGCTGATTGTATTGGTATCTTCAATAACCAGCCAACAATTATAGATTTCAAAACAGCCAAAAAAATTAAAAGGAAAGATTGGATAGAAGATTATTTTCTTCAAGGTGCGGCTTATGCAAATGCCCATAATGTTATGTTTGAAACAGAAATAGATTCAATTGCAATTTTGATGGTAGATAGAGACTTGTTATTTAAGGAATTTTTAATCAAGGGCTCAGAATTTAAGAGCTACACAGATAAATGGAAACAAAGGATTTTAGGTTACTATAAAACACATGAAATTTTAGGGAGAGAATAAATGAATGATTTAAAAGATAGAATTGTGATGATTACTGGTGCTAGCTCAGGTTTTGGCAAAGAGGCTGCAAAAATGTGTGTAGGCTTGGGAGCAAAAGTAGTGCTAGGAGCACGTAGAGAGGATAAATTGAAAGAATTGTGTGACGAGCTAGGCTCCAATAATGCTACATACAAATCTACAGATGTAACATCCAAAGATCAAATGCATGCATTGGCTCAACATGGCATTGATACTTTTGGAAGAATTGATTCATTGGTTAACAATGCTGGAGTGATGCCTTTGTCGCTGCTTGAAAAGGGCAGAACTGATGAATGGGATCATATGATAGATGTAAATATTAAAGGTGTGTTGTATGGAATTGATTCGGTCTACTCACATATGTTGGAACGAGAGTCAGGTCAAATAATTAATATTTCCTCTGTTGCAGGAAAGAGGGTGATGCCTGGAAGTGCTGTTTATTCAGGAACAAAATATGCTGTAAGAGCTATCTCAGAGGGCTTAAGATTAGAATCCTCTGGAAAGATTCAAGTTACTTGCATTTATCCCGGTGCCTTTAAAACTGAGTTAGCGTTTTCAATTAAAGATGAATCAATGCTAGAAGCTCTGATGAGCAGAGGGATCGGCAACATTGCGCAACCAGCAGAAAGAGTAGCTGAATCCATAATATATGCTTTACAACTTGATCCAGGAGTTTCAGTTAATGAGATAGTCATAAGACCGACTGCTCAAGAAGCATAGTTTATATAATTATGAGAGCATTTTTTATTGTTACAAGCATATATGCTTCTCTAGCAACAGCCGCAATTGAATGCATAGATGCTGATTTAATTCTTCATCATGGCAATATTTATACTGGAACTAACGACAATTCATTTGTTGGCTCAATTGCTACAAAAGGCTCAATTATCTCCTATGTTGGCAACGTGTTGTCTGATACTGAGTTAAGTTGTTCAGATGCAAAAATTATAGATTTAAGTGGTAGATATGTATTTCCTGGATTTATAGATGCTCACGGACATCTAAAGGGAATTGGCTATAGAGAGCTAACCTTAAATTTACAAGGAATTTCTTCATTAAATGAAACTTTGGAAGTTGTAAGGAACTATTTATCAACCAAAAACGCTGGAGAATGGATTATAGGTCGTGGTTGGATTGATAAAATCTGGCCAGAAAAGAGATTTCCATCGAAGCAAGATCTAGATTCTTTCTCTCCAAAAAATCCAGTAGTTCTTGAGAGAGCTGATGGCCATGCTGTAGTTGTAAACAGCTTGGTCTTAAAATTAGCAAATATAGATTCAAGCACTCCAGATCCCCAAGGCGGTTTTATAGAAAAAGATCAAAATGGAGAGCCAACAGGTTTATTGGTTGATATGGCTATGAACTTAATAGCAGATCTTATACCCAAGCTAACAAGAGATAACGACAAAGATGCCTTTCTTGAGGGAATCAAAAGAAATGTTAGTCTTGGATGGACTCAGATACACATTCCTGGTGGAACGTTTGATGATATTTCAATTTTAGATGAAATAAAATCTGAAAATAATCTCTTACAAAGAATTTATTTTATGGTCAGTGATGGTGCGCCAGCTGATCGCTTGATTAAGAATGGCCCAATAATTGATCCTGAGCATTTTTTAACTATTCGAGCGATAAAAATGTATGCTGATGGAGCTCTGGGTTCTCGTGGAGCTGCGTTGTTAGAAAAGTATAGTGATTATGATGGTAGAGGGGTTTTTATTTTTCTTGAAGAAGATACAAAGCCTAGGCTAACTAAAGCCTTAAATCAAGGGATTCAAATTGGAACGCATGCTATTGGAGATCATGGAAATAGAGTGGTTTTAGATTGGTATGAAGAAACCTTTTCTAAGGCAAAAAAAAATAATGAGATTTTCGAATCACCGAGATGGAGAATAGAACATTCTCAAAATATTATGCCTGTTGATCAACGTCGTTTCGTTGAATTGGATATCATTCCTTCTATGCAGCCATCACATGCTATTGGTGATTTACATTTTGCTGTCGAGAGACTGGGGCTAGAGAGAATTAATAATGCATATGTTTGGAGAAACCTTATTGACCAAGGCCTAATTATTGCAGGTGGCACTGATGCTCCGGTTGAAATTGGCGATCCAAGAATTGAATTTTATGCCGCTATTGCTAGGAAAGACGTTGATGGATTCCATGCTGAGGGTTGGAATCTAGATCAGAGAATCTCAAGATTTGAAGCGCTAAAGATGTTTACCATATGGCCAGCAATTGCTTCTTTTCAGGAGAATGTTAAAGGAACGATAGAGGTTGGCAAACTTGCTGATTTCTCTATTTTTGACAAAGACTTAATGAGTATTCCTGAGCTAGAAATCCTAGAATCAACGAATGTATTAACGGTTGTTGATGGAAGAATTGTCTACCAAAAATAAATCTATACTTTCTTTAAAATTAAATCTGCGCATTTTGCTCCAATAACATTACAGGTTGCATTTGTGTTGCCTGAAATTATGCTTGGAAATATTGATGCGTCTGCAACTCTTAACCCTGAAATACCTTTTACTTTTAAATGATCATCGACCACACATTCATTGCCTTCTCCCATCTTACATGTGCCTATGGGATGATAAACTGAAAGGGATTCATTTTTAATAAATTCCTCAATTTGAGCGCTCTCAGTATATTTTAATCCAGGCTGTAATTCCTCAGCATTCAATTCCTGCATGGGTGTAGTTTGAAAAATTTCTCTAGTTTTATTTATTCCTTCAATCATCCATTGAATATCTCTTTTTTCATTAAGGTAATTGGCATAGATTTTCGGTGCTTCAGTAGGGCTTGATGAAGCAAGCTCAAGATGGCCTCGACTCTTAGGCCTTAAATTACAAACAGAAGCTGTGATTCCTGATGACGGTTTCATAGCCCCATTTTTATTATATTTCCCAGCACCTGGCGCAAAATGAATTTGTGCATTCGGTGTTTCTACTGTGTCATTAGTTTTAAAGAACACTCCAATATCTGAGGCTGGGTATGTCATTAATCCCTTTTGTTGAGTGAAGTATTCAAATAAATTTTTAACCATCCCTAAAGGTTTCATCAGCTCGCTAAAGGTTTGTAATTTATTAATTTTATAGCTTATGTTAACTGTTAAATGGTCTTGTAGGTTTTGTCCCACACCAGGTAAATCCTGTATTAGTGATATTTGATGTTCTTTAAGATGTTTCTTAGGTCCAATACCAGATAGCATTAATATTTGAGGGGAGTTGATACTTCCTCCGCAAAGAATTATCTCGGATGTGCATCCAATCACATGAACCTCATTTTTAAATTTAACTTTCACACCAATTGCTTTTTTGTTTGATATGATAATTTTTTCAACTAAAGCATTCGTTAACAATTCAAGATTTGTTCTATCGAGCACAGGTTTCAAAAATGCATCAGCCGCACTAAATCTTTGCCCATCTTTTATATTTACTTGATATTGGCCATAGCCCTCTTGTTCATTGCCATTGAAATCATTGTTTTGAACTAACCCAGATTGTTTACAAGCATTTAAAAATGAATAGGAAGCTTTTAGAATTGGCTTATATGTTTCTACCCACAAAGGACCAAAATTTCCATGATATTGATCCTGGTGATTTTGATTATTCTCAAGACCAACAAAATATTTCATTAGATCGCGGTAGCCCCATCCTTTATTTCCAGCCTTTTCCCAAGCTTCATAATCTTCGGCTTGCCCTCTAATATATAGCATTCCATTGATAGAGCTACTACCTCCAAGAGTTTTACCCCTTGGCCAATTAATAGTTCTATTGTTTAGATTCTTTTCTGGTTGGGTTTCATAGCCCCAACCATATTTTTTATTCTTAAATAATGAGCTAGCGGCCAAAGGCATTTTAATTGATGAATAGTTATCCATTGGACCAGCCTCAATTAAGAGAACAGAGTTCTCAGGATTTTCTGAAAGTTTATTTGCTAAGACACAACCTGCACTTCCTGCACCAATAATGATATATTTGTGGCTAAATTTCATATATCTAATATCTCTCAGGGATGAAAATGCGTCAAGTAATTGCAATTGGTGGAGGGGGTTTTGGCAGGACTCAAGATTCAACTCTAATAGAACAGTTTATCCTGAATCAAACATCCAAGAAAAATCCAAAAATTTGTTTTATTCCAACGGCTACCGGTGATTTAGATCCTTACATCGTTAATTACTATTCTGTTTTTTCAAAACTTAATTGTGAAGCCAGTCATATTAGTTTTTTTAAAAGAACCATTGATCTTGAGGAACATATTTTAAAACAAGATGCAATTTTTGTTGGTGGAGGCAATACCAAGAGTATGCTAGCTGTATGGAGAGATTGGGGTCTGGATTTAATTTTAAAAAAAGCTTATGACAAAGGCGTTGTGATGAGTGGTGTCAGTGCAGGAGCTATTTGTTGGTTTGAAAGTGGACTTACTGATTCATGGGCAAGCGAGTTAAAGATGATGGAGTGTATGAATTTTATTCCGGGCAATTGTGCTCCTCACTATGATGAGGAGCCTGAAAGACGCCCTGCAACTAAAAAATTCCTTCAAGATCAGTCAATTAACTATATGTATGGCATCGAAGGAGGGGCGGCTCTTCACTTTATTGATGAGCAACCTGACTCCACTATAAGATTTAAAAAGAATAAAAATGCATATAAAGTGAGCCTTGAATCAAATAAAGTTAATGAAAGTCCATTTCAAGTTTTGGAGTTAGATTGATGAATTTATGGTTTTTAATAAATCCTTTTGTTGCATTGCTAGCAAGATCACCATTGCATTTTATTATTAGTCATCAGGTGCTTGTCATTCAATTTAAAGGAAAAAGATCAGGTAAATCATATCTTGTACCCGTGAGTTATCATGAGCATGATTCTTCATATACATGCGTTACATTAAGATCGAATATATGGTGGAGAAACTTAAAAGGTCTATCTCATACTAAAATTTGGCTTCAAGGGAAATTAACTGACGTGAAAATTGACCTAGAATTTAATAATGATCAAATTGTTGAAAGCACTTTGAGGGATCTTGTTACAAATAACAGAGTAGATGCCTATTTTGCAAAGATAAAATTAAATAAAGATGGCTCACCTGATACTGATGATTTAGAAAATGCAGCTAAACTGCATACAGTACTAAAGTTTACAACTGCTTAAATTAATCTCTTATTTTAATCTGTTTCTCAGTTCTTATTTCCATTTGAGTTTTGCCCTCATGTTCAGAAATATACCCTTTAACACAAACATTTTTTCTTTTAAGAAATTTTTCAGGCTTGTATGAGAAATACTCTGAAAATCTACCAAACCATATCAGACCTGTCATATGCTGATTGGGATAATCTCTTCCATAATTTAAAAAAATTGGTCCTCAAGAAGCTCTTTTTAAATATTTTGTTGAGACTATTCTTCCGCAAACAATTTGTGTTTCGCCAACATATTTATATGCCTCTTTCACTTCAATTGCTTGTTTTGATTGTGCTAATAAATAAGGAGAAGTGAAAATCAATAATCCTAAACAAGAAAGAAACTTAATTTGAACTAAAAATATTTTCATAACTAAATCATAGTATATATTTCATTTTGAGTCTGAATAAGTTAATTTATTCAATAATATAACTAATATAGGTAATTTTATGTTTACAAGAATGGATCATAGCACTGAAGAAGAGTGGCAACATATTAGTGAAAAGCATATGCCACATATCTTTGATATGCCAAAAAGAATAATCTCAATGCTAAAGCAAGCTGAGTCTCTTACACTCGGTTTTGGAACTGATCAACTGCATCATGCACTGCAGACTGCAACAATGGCTAGAAGAGCAGGCGCAGATGATGAAATGGTGCTCATTAGTTTGATTCACGATATTGGTAAAGTAATTAATGTACCTAATCATGGTCAAATTGCAGCAGAAATGATTAAACCCTATGTTAGTGAGGATGCGTATCACATCATTAGAACGCATCAAGATTTCCAGGGAGAGCATTACTATCACTATATGGGAAAGCCCCAAGATTTGCGAAAGCAGTATGAGGGAGAATCATGGTATGCAAAAGCAACTGAATTCACTGATGAATGGGATCAAGCTGCATTTGATCCTGACTATGAAACAGATAACTTAAAATCATTCGAGCCATTGATTAATCAATTTTTTGCAGCTCCCCATACGATTTAAGCGTTAATCTAGTTTAATATTGCAGATTCTTCAGGCTCCATTTCTTGTTTAGCAATTGGTAAAGCATCTCTAATTTTTTTAGCACTATCTATCAAACAAATCTCTGAGGAAGCCAAAGGACCTGATTGAAACTTATTTGTATTCATTCCTTCTTGAACTAGATTGATTAAATGCGTGTCTTCACTATTAACCTGTCTATTAATTCTCCAATTTAGATATTGTGCCACTTTAGTTTCACGGCGCTCATCTGGAAGGGCATATGCTATTTCTCTTATCATTGTCGTATTTTCATCTATAGGAATGAATTGCATGAAGTCCATTTGCTCTGGATAGATATCAAACGCAAGATTTGGCCATAATCTGTAATAAAGCCAATACCTTTGCTTATTATCAGCAAGATGATCCATATACGGCAAGTATTTGTCATACAGCCTATTAGAAATGCAATCCTTGCGGGAATTCATCCCATCTCCCCACATTTTATGTATGTATCCATTATTTGAAGACACCTCAACGCCATAGCTTTTACCAACTATGCTTGATAATCCCGGATGGGCTACGGGTATATGCAGCGTATCGACATAATTGTCAGCAATTTGCTTCCAGTTAACATTTCTGGGCCTCATTGTCACTCGACCTAAAGGTTGTAATTCTTCAAGCTTATATTGCTCAATTTCATGAATATATGGCTTAAATTGCTCCTGAACACTTGGAGCATCTGACTCTAATAATTTAACAAAAATAAATCCCTGAAAAACTTCTAATTCAATGCTCTGCAGTCCATAATTTTCTTTATTAAGATCATTGAATTGACTCTCATGAGGAACCTTGATCAGATTTCCTTTAAAGTCATAACCCCAGGCATGATATGGACAGGTTATTTTTCCATTGCAGGTTCCTGAAATCTTATCAATTAATTTAGTTCCTCGATGGGAGCAAAAATTTTGAAATGCTTTAACATTATTATCTTCATCTCTGATTACAAAAATACGCTCATTAAAAATTTCAAATGTAAAAAAATCTCCTTGTTTCGGAATATTTGAAATATGACACACTAATTGCCAATTCTTGAGAATTAATTCTGTTTTCTCTAGCTCAAAAAAAGCCTTGCTTGTATATGTCCAGCCAGGGAGACTTTTATATTGATCACTCATTTCTTTCTTTCTAGCGGTCTTGTGAGGCAAGTTGGTCCGCCTTCACCTTTTCGACTAATTTCCATCCCCTTATAAATACTAATTTTACATCCTGCTCTTTCAAGTTCAGATCGAACTCCTGGTAACTCTTCAAGCATAATAATTGATCTTGGTGAAGTTGCCAAAACATTGCATCCCATCAATGTATATTCTTCATCAGATACCTCGACAAACTTAATACCCAATCTACTAAGCCAGTTGATAAATGATTTAGGCATAAATGGTCTATAAATAAGAGCTAGATCCTTGTCTAACGGTGAAATTATTGACATTAAATGGAGAACATCATCCTGATGATTTGGCTCTGGCAGATCCACAATATGCAATTCAATTGAAGGTCCTAATATTTCATTTAATTGACGGATTCCTTCAGTATTAGTTCTTGGACCAAGTCCAACTGCAGCATGATGATCATCAATCCAGATAAAATCACCTCCCTCGAGTGTGCCCGGTGCTTTTATTTGACCTGCTAATTTGTATCCCAAAGACGCAAGGATGTTAAAATTTTCAATAGCCTCAGGTGTTCTAGAAGATCTTCCCATATTGCAAAGTATCAATCCTTCTTTTGCTATTAAAATACTGTCTCTTGTATAAATACTATCAATGGTTAGCAAATTAGAGGAGGGCAAGTCTATGATTGATATCCCATCATCTTGCAGTAAGCCTTTGAAATAATTGTATTCAATTATTGCTTCTTTTAAATCAGGTTTTGAGTGAAACCTTAACACCTCCCATTCACTTGAAAGTTTAGTGTCATCAATAAAGCTAGAGAGTGGTGATCTTATTGCAACTTCTTTTATCTGAGAATATTCATTCAATACATTCATAATATTATTTTTTGAGTAAGTAAATTGGCGTCCCAATTAAAATCAAGATAATAGAATAAATTATCATTTCAATTCCAGCTCCCCAGATGGCAAAAAATGCATATAAAAATGTTCCACATGATAACAAAAGAGCGTAGTTTCTTGTTTGATTTTTTTTCTCAACTTGTGCAAATTTAAATTCAGCTATTGCGCAGAATGCATAGGCAATTAAAGTCGATAGTGTTGATAGCATCGCCATAAATACAAATGCATTCACAATACCCTTCGTATAATTTAATACCAGCAGAATACTTACAAAAACTCCTGTTAGTAAATATGTAAAAATAGGAGTTCCACTCTTAGTTAAAAATATAAATCTGCTTGGAAGCAACCCATCTCTTGCCGCTGCAAGACTAAGATTACCTGCAGTCAGTGTATTTGCATTCAATGAACCAAGTGTAGATACCAAGGCTCCTATACTGATGATGGTACCCCCGGTGACACCTAGAATTTTTGAAGCTGCTAACGCAAAAGGTGCAGAGGAGTCGATCAATTCATTTGCTGGCACAATCGCTGCAATTGCAACGCTTACCAAGATATACAAAATCAGAATTGTCAAAACCGATGCAATTAAAACTCTTGGAATTGTTTCCTGAGGATTAATTACATTATCTGCTGGGACCGTTGCAGTCTCAATACCAATAAATGACCACATTACTAGAGTTGTAACTGTAGCAAGCAATGAAAATGGATGAAGATCAGTTGGATTAAACTCTGGTAAATTGTCAATATTGAAGTTAGCTGCGCCTAGAAAAATAATAAATATAAGTGGCAACAATTTTAATAGAGTAGAGACTAGTTGAAATTTAGAGCTATTTTCTAAACTTCGTATATTTAGAATGATAATAATCCAAATAAGAATGAGGGATGCAAGTAAAGCATGAATTGGTGAGCTTGATATTGTGGGGGCAAAAAAACCTAGATAACCAACAAATGCAATTGATATTCCAGCTATTGCTGAAATACATGCAACCCAATATGTCCAAGCAATTATAAAGCCTGGAAACTTCCCAAGCCCTTCATTAACATAAATATAAGGCCCGCCAGTCTTAGGAATCCTTTTTACAAGTTTTGCCATTGTTAAAGCTACCAGGATTGACCCACCACCAGCTACTAGCCAGCCACCTAACCCGAGCATTCCAAAGGGCGCTAATAATGTTGGCATCATAAAAATACCAGAGCCTATCGCACATCCGACAGCGATAGACCACCCACGCCAAAAACCGATAACCCTGTTTTGTTCAGAACTCATCTAAAGATGATACACCTTATACATAGCGTTTTTTAAACCATGAGATTATCAATTCAAAGCCTAGCTTTATAAAACTCTGCACTAAATTTCTTAGGATTTTCGCGCCATAGCGATTGCTGCTATATACAAGATTGGTGAAATAATTAACCAAGGTAACTGTGTTTGAAGCATCACACTTCTTTCATTAAATTCAAATAGTAGGGGGTTAAAGAATTCACCTGTTGGAGCCAAAGGAGCCCATGAGAGTGACTTACCTTCAGATAATTGATCATGATATAAAAAAAGCTCTACAAAAATATTCTGCGTTATACACCATATAAATAAAACGCTAAATGCAGACCAGTTCCATGCTTGAAAAATCTGATTATTTTTTCCGCTGAATTTCCACATCAACCACAAACCGCCAAGTGAGATTGTTCCAGCATCTGCCATTGAGTTTACAAGCCAGTTAATATGAAGAGGAATCCACTGATTTAAAGTCTCCGATCTTCTTATATTTACCGGATCTCCATCAACCCACCCATAGGTAAACCAAAGCTCCCAACCTAATGAGCACATAAGAAAAGATCCTATGTATATTGATGGAACCCAGAGCGGGATTTTATCTTTTTTATAAAAATAAATAATTAAAGGAGCAAGGGCACTAACATAAACAATTGTTATGACTCTTAACTCCTCTAAAGTCATTTTTTATAGTGGGCGTCTTAGGTATATTTGACTCGCTCCATCTTGAGTGACTAATTCCCAGCCTTCTTGACCAAGCTTATTTAATTCAATCTTAGACATTTCATATTTCCAATGGACGGCATCCTTGTGTTCAATTTTAAATGCTTCTGTTTCTTCATTAGAGTAACCCATTGAGGTTGAATTGCTGTGATCAACAACTTTATATTCCCATTTAGTCATTTTTCATCTCCTGCCGGTTGGCAATAAGATTCGTTCCTTCAGTATTATTACTTACTTCCGTCCCAAGAATAGGATGAACGATATAGTTATTAAACAAATATCAATCATTTATGTCAATCTAGACTTATCAGAGTATCGTTTACTTATTTATAAAAGCCTATAAAATGCCTTATCTAAAGGAACGGAGAGATGGCAGAGCGGTTGAATGCACTGGTCTTGAAAACCAGCAAACCTTCGCGGGTTTCCAGGGTTCGAATCCCTGTCTCTCCGCCAGTTTTAGTTACTCAAACTAGAATATAATAAGGTCTTTAACTCTTCTCGCAATGGATATTTATCTGAAGGCATGTATTGGGTCATCATTGTTGCAGTGACATTATTTTTTCTATCTACCCAAAAAATTGTGCTTGCTGCACCTCCCCAAAAAAATTCTCCTTTAGCAGAATAAGTTCCAGCTAAACCAGGATCCATAATCGTACCTACTGTTAATCCCATACCAACGCCCTTTAATCCAAATGCAGCTCCATCAGATAGAATCGCATCTGATAAATGATTCTTTGCCATTAATTCTACAGAGGCCTTACTAAGAATCCTGACCCCATTTAAGGTGCCTCCATTCAAGAGCATCTCTGCAAATTTACTATAGTCATCAATATTTGAGACCAAACCGGATCCTCCATCAAACAATTTTGATGAGTTGGTTAGATATGGAGATTGATCGAATGTATCAATTGCTCTTAGTTCTTTAGAAAACATCAATTCAGCTTGATTTAATCCAGATGGAGCCACAATCTCACCATCCCTAGAGAATGCTCCTGAAGTATAAAGAGTCGTAAAGGAATCTTTATCATTTGGATTCACTGAAAAGCCAATACTCTTAAGATTTAGCGGATCGAAAATATTTTTTTGTAAATACTCTGCAAACGTCATTTTAGAGATTACTTCTACAATACAGCCCAAGATATCCATATTAATTCCATATGACCACTTTTCACCAGGATGATGAAGTAGGGGAGCAGCTGCTGCAGCAGCAGCAAATTGACAGGTATTACCAGGGAATTTATTTAATTCAGCATCAAGAGCACCAAAATAATATGGACGAATATTATATTTTCGATATATTTGATTGACTGGTCCTTCGCCAGCCCAGCTATATGTTAGTCCGCTCGTATGAGTTAGCAGGTCTCTAATGGTAATTTCTCTTTTAGGTTTTACGACATAGTCCTGAAAGTCAAGATTAATAACTTTTGTATTTTTAAATGCTGGAATATATTGAGAAACTTTATCATTCAGTCTTAGCTGCCCATTTTCAATGAGCTGCATAATTGCAACACCAGTGACAGGTTTTGTCATAGAGTAGATTCTGTAAACAGTTTTTTGATCAATATTTATTTGCTGATCAATATCAGCATATCCATATGCATGGCGATATATTTCTTTATTATTTTTTTTAATGAGTATAGAAAGATTTGGAAGGTTTCCGTTATCAACATATCCATTGAAATGATTTGTTATTTTATTCTTATCATCTAAATCCAATGTGCTTGCATTGATTTGAAATGAAATTAAAAAAAATACTAATAATGATATAAAGATTCTCATAAATTTACCCTATAATTCAATTCAACCATTCTATTACACAAAGCATGCAATGACATCCTCAAAAATAGATCTAAGCAAACCACCAAAATTCCTCTCTATCCTTGGCGCAAATAATGTTGCTTTTGATGAAAAAAAAGAAACTATGACGATGCATTTTGATATAGGAGAAGAACTAACTCACTCAGACGGCGCTTTTGTCCAAGGCGGTTTTATTACAGCCATGCTTGACACAGCTATGGCGCATCTATTGATTTTCAAAATCAATGGTGAATACAATCCATTAACCTTAAACATTAATGTTAATTTTTTAGCTCCGGGTACCCCTGGTAAATTTACCTCATCAGCAACTATCAATAAGCTCGGTAAAAGTATTTCTTTTACTTCCGCTGAATTGCATCAAGGTGATAGATTGGTTGCATCGGCCACAGCAACAAATAAATTTTTAAAACTACAATCCAATGACTAATAAAAAACTTAGCCCATGGAACAACAATTTAGAATTTATTCAAAGCCTCCAACCTGAAACAAACTTTAATCCTGATAACCTTCCAAAAGAACCAAATTATTTTGAAACTGAGAGCTGGGCAGCATTTCCAGGAAAAGATGGATTTCAAAATTTATCACCTGATATTCTGCCGTCATTAGATGATAAAGAGATTGATGTTTTTTTTATTCATCCAACCGGTTATTTTGAAAAGCAATGGAATGGATCTATTGATGAGACCTCTGCTGCCTATGAGAGGACTGGCAGTCACTTAGCCACTCAAGCATCTGCTTTTTCTGAAACCTGTAATGTCTATGCACCTTATTATCGTCAGGCAACTTACTTTTCTTTTTTTGATACTGAAGCTAATAACGGGCGTAATGCATTAGATTTAGCTTACTCAGATTTATCTAATGCTTTTGAAGTATTTATGGAAAGGTATAACAATGATAAACCATTTTTTATAGCAGGACATAGCCAGGGAGCTTTACATGGGCAAAGACTGATAAACGAGTATGTATCTCAATCTGATGCTAAAAAAAACTTTATAGCAGGGTATTTAATAGGATACATATTGCCCACAAAATACTTTGATCAGCTTTACCCTGATCTTTCTATTTGTAATTCTCGCGATGATCAAAAAACAATTATTTCATGGTGCACAGGCATAGAAGGGTTCAAACGAAATAGAGCAAAATCATTATTTTGGACTCCAGATGGATGGACCCTTGAACCAATGGAGCAAGCCTTAGTCTGTCAAAATCCACTTTCTTGGAATACTAATCAAGACTGGATAATTGATCCTCAAAATATTTCTATTAGACTAAAATCAGATAAGCTATCACTTGCAGATTATTACGCTACCAAGAATACTTATTCAAAACTTTCCATCGAGGCCATACCTGACTTAACCTTTGAGGCTAGAGTCTCTAAAAATTTCATGATTGAAACTAGAGGACCATTGATAAAAAAAATTGAAAGATTTGCTAATGATGGAGACCTGCATAATTTTGATATGTCTCTTTTTTGGGGCGCCATTCGAGATAATGTTAAGTTAAGAGTTAAAGCTTATGCATCATAGAAAATTATTATTTTTAATTTTAATATTCTCTATCCATGTACCTTCTTTTGAAGAGGGCTTTGCTAAAAATCAATCAATCAACATTGCCTACAGAGATTATGGGCCAATAAATGCAACTCCAATTCTTTTAGTAACTGGTCTTGGGGCTCAATTAACTTTATGGCCAGAGTTTTTAATCAAGGATTTACAAGAAAATAATTTTAGGCCCATAGTATTCGATAATCGTGATGTTGGATTATCTACTAGATTTTCATCTCAGCCATCTCAAACATTAAATTACATAAAATATTTTCTATTAATTCCAATTAATTCTGAGTACACCATAGAAGATATGGCATCAGATGGCATAGCCGTTCTTGATCATTTAGACATTGATTCTGCTCATATTTTGGGCATGTCGATGGGGGGCATGATCTCTCAAGTATTAGTTGCGCAGCATCCGCAAAGAACTAAATCATTTACAATGATTTCCTCAACGGCCTCAACACCCAATCCATTTAATGGACCAAAGTTTAAGGTTACTCAGCAGTTACTCAAAAGATCTGCAGCTAAAAATGATATTGAAGGCAGAATTGATCAGTCTATTAAACTATTTGAACTGATCGGTACCCCTGGTAAGAGTTATGACACACCACAATTTAGAAATAATATGCGAGCTTATATTGAAAGGGGCGGAGATGATGGAGGCTTTCTTAGACAGATGGCCGCAATTATTGGATCTCAAAATAGGAAAGAACTTCTTAAATCAATAAATACTCCTACATTAATTATCCACGGCGATATTGATCCTTTGATAAAGGTGAAAAATGCTTATTCTGCAAAAAAATTAATTCAATCAAGCAAACTTGAGATAGTAGAAGGTATGGGTCATATGTTGGATGAGGAGTCATATGAAAAGTTCAAATTTCGATTTATTGATTTTTTGAATAAATGAATTTTAAATATCTTTACAATACTGAGCTATGAGTATTCAGTCCAGAGAAAAATTTTTTTATGCTTCAGGAGCTGTAGCTAATGGTGTAAAGGGTGATGCTTTTACTTTTTTTCTCTTATTTTTCTATTCTAATGTTATTGGTTTAACTCCTGGCCTTGCCAGTCTTGCAATTTTTATTGCATTAATGATTGATGCTTTCACTGATCCTATAATGGGAGTGATTTCAGATAGAACCAATCACCGTTTGGGTAGAAGACATCCTTATTTCCTTTTGGGAATAATTCCCATGGGACTTTCTTACTTCATGCTTTTTTCAATACAAGGATCTTGGGAGTTATCCCAACAACAATTATTCTTTTGGATGCTTAGCTTTACAGTTTTGACGAGATTGGGAATGACCATATTTGATGTGCCTCATAGATCATTAGGTAGTGAAATGTCTCGATCCTATACAGAGAGAACTTCGATATTCGCAGCACGTGAAATGTTTGGATGGGCGGGAGGATTATTTAATGCTTTCTTAGCCTACACTGTTTTTTTTAAAGATACTCCTGAATATGTTCCTGGCACGCAAAATCCTGAGCCATGGATTTACTATGGCATGACAGGTGCAACCTTAATGTGCATTTCTGTACTCATTACATATTTTGGAACATTGGAGTTTCGAAAAAATGCTTCAAATAATCATGTTGCTTTTAATTTAAAATTAATCTTTTCTCAAATTTTTATAGCCTTAAAAAATAAGTCATTTTTAATTTTTTTCTTCGGATATTTATTTATAGCTATCAGCTGGGGTTTAAATAGCTCACTGCAGATATATATGAATACTTATTTTTGGGAATTCAAATCTATCATGATTGCTTCATTTCTGGGTATTTATGCCATGTCAACATTTACAGCATTTTTATTAATACCAAGATTAGTTCTGTATTTAGAAAAGAGGTCTATTTTATTATTTTCAATTGCTCTTGCTGCCTTGATTCCTCCTATACCAATAATTCTTTATATAAATGATATTCTTCCTGATTCTGGTTCTTGGAACTTATTTTTTTCATTAGCTCCATTTATATACATAGGTAACACCTGCTTATCCTCAAGCGCTATAGTTCGCGAATCAATGCTTGGAGATATTAGTGATGAAGTTGAGCTTGAAAGTAAAATTGGTCAACAAGGCTTGATGTTTGCCTCTAGCTCATTGATTGGAAAGCTAAATACTGGATTAGGGATTTTAGTTGCTGGATTGGCACTAGAGTTTATTGGTTTCCCCAGAGGATCTGAAATTTTGCCTAATGCTGATCAAATATTTAGCTTAGCAATGGTTCAAGGTCCTTTTGTTGCAGTGCTAATGATTGTCCCTTTTGGAATATTTTTCTTGTATAACATTGATCGTCAGAAACATAACACTATTTTATCTCAATTAGATGCTAGGTGATTCAATGGCAAAGTTTTATACTTAATTGAAATGGAATTAAGCGTAATGAATCATATGCGCAAATCCAACTATTTATTGAACAAATGATAGAGAGAATATATTCAACAAAATATAAGAGGTTGCAATGAAAGTTCCGCACATAATTACACTGATTCTTTGGGCCTTCGGGATTGTAAATTTATTTGAACCCTTCAATGGTTGGGCGTTTTATTTAGGAGCTGTAGTTTTCTATTTATTGCTTATTGCGCATTTAATTGAATGCGCAATTTATCGAAATAAAATACTCAAATCGAACGATTCACCCTTAGTAGCATTTTCAATGACTCTTATATTTGGAGTTATTTATCTTGGCTCAATTCAAGACTCCTAAAATTTGGAAGTCTTAGATGAGGGAGCCAAAATCCCAAGAGGCTCAATGGGCGTATGGACGCTTGCTTGGCCCTCTATCATTACAAATTTATTTTATGCAACCAGTTCAATTGTTGCGATAAAGGTTGTTGGTAATTTGGGGCCTGATGCAATTGCAGCAGCAGTAACAGGTCAAAGAGTTACATTTATTTTGCAAGCTGTGCTTACAGGAGTCTTGGCAGGCTCAACTGCGCTTATTGCAAGAAATTGGGGAGCCAATGACAAGTTAGAGGCAGGAGTTTTTTTTACTAGAACAGTTCAATTGGTGCTCTTGTTATCATTTATATCTGCTGTCAGTGCTTGGCAATTTGCGGAACCTTTAGTGAGATTTTTTGGTCTTAAGGATCAGGCTCTTATTCTATCTACTCAATACCTTAAAGCCATAGCGCCTTTCTATATTGCCTTTGGTTGTGGAATGGGTCTGATAACAGCTCTAAGAGCAGTCGGTGATGTAAAGACTCCATTAATCATAGGCTTGATCATGAATTTATTTGCTATATTTTTTATGTTAGTTTTTGTTAATGGTTGGCTAGGATTTCCACAGTATGGTGTGGTGGGCGCAGCTTTTGGAAATGGCGTATCTTTTGTAATAGGGGCATCACTATTAATTGTTTTTTGGTTATCAAATCAATTGCCTGTTCGTTACTTTTCTATATTTAGCTTAGATATAAATAGGGTAAAAGAGATTTTTCAGGTTGGATTGCCGGCAGCACTTGAGCAGGTAATTTTTCAGATTGGCATTACAGCATTTCTTATATTAGTTGCCTATTACGGAACTGAAGCTTACGCAGCTTATGGGATAGGGGTTCAAATACTGTCTTTTTCATTTGTTATTGGATTTGGCTTCTCAATTGCTGGAGCTACACTTGTTGGACAGCACTTAGGAGCTAAGAATAAAGATCAGGCTAAACGGGCAGGTTGGGGAGCCATGAGATTATCTATTATCTCCATGACATTTTTTGGCATTCTTATAACTGTGTTTGCAGAACCTTTAGCTAGATACATGATAGACAATGATGAGGTAGTTCGCTTAACTGTAATTTTTATTTGGTTGCTTGGATCAATGCAACCATTGATGGCCATTGAATTCTCTCTTGGTGGAGCTTTAAGAGGAGCTGGGGATACTAAAACCCCGCTAGCGATTACACTAACATGTTTGCTCTTTATTAGAGTTTTTCTTGCAGTAATTTTCTTTTTGCTTGACGCAAGGATTGAAATTATATTTTCAACACTGGTTGCAGATTACATTGTAAAAGGATTTTTATATGTTGCTAGATTTAGATCTGACAGATGGATGAATGCAATAAAATCTAAGGAAGCTGGCTAGCTAACTTCTGTATTGCCTTACAAACCCTCTTCCAAAGTTTGGTTTCAGCAGCGCTAATTTTTTTTGATTTTAAGTTATTGATAAATGCTATTAGCAAATCTTTAATATCATCATTTGTATTTTTTGTACCAGAGAATTTATCCTGAAGCATTTGTAGTGCTAATTTTTGCTTTATTATCTTATCAGCATCAGGTGGCTCTATTTTTGCTATTAACTCAAGTTTGACTGTGCATTCATGGAGCTGATCTTTGTTGCCAGTATAAAGTGGTTTTTTTAAAGCTTTAAATATCTCATTATGAATAGACAAATGATTTTCATCTGCTGTCTCCACAAGGGTTATTAAGTCTTGGTAGACCTTAATCTTATCTGCATTAATTTTATCAATTTTTTTATTTTCATAGGCTTTGATAGCTTTTTGAAGATTGCTAAACTCGGGAGATTTTCTAGTCTTGTTAAGCTCGGAAACACTGTTTTTAATATCTTTAATCGAACAGTCTTCTGATTGAAGTTCAGCGGTTAGGCCTTTGATCACTTCAAGTTCATTGTTTAGTATTGCTTTATCAGCTTCAAAAAATCGATCCGCAGCTTCATTTAATTTTTTCCATAAGATGGGCTCATTTTTTTTGCCAGCAGGCCCAGCATCTTGATAATCACGTTTAATTTTTTTAAATTTTTGAATACAAGCCTGAGTATCTTCATCATTAATTAATTTAACTTTTTCAATCAATGATTCCTTGATTTTATAGTTTTTATTCTCCTGATCTTTAATTGCATTATTGATAGGTTTTCTTGCATCCTGATAAGCGGTCTTGAGTTTTGAAAAATCCTCATCAAGAACTGGGGCATAGCTTTGCCATGTTTGGAAAGTTTTGCTTAGAAATTTACTCATCTCAATTAATCCCGGCCATTTATCGGAATTATCATTACTATATTGTATGAGTGTTTGAATTATCTTTTCTCTTTCCTGAGCATTAGAAATTTTTATAGTTTTTAATTCTTCATAATACTGAGCACAAGGCTCCCAGGCTTTGTCTGTTAAGTTCTTAAAAGTAATCCACTGTTCTCGTCCAGCAGGCTTGGATGTTTGATCTAGTAACTGCCACTTCGTTTGAAGTCCGTGAATTTCATTTGCTTGTTTTTTTGGATTTTCATGGGGTTGAACTATCAAGGCTTCAATTTCTTTGATAATTTCATTTCTTTTTGGGTTTGTTGCAAAAGATGAAATATCATTAAAGTATCTCGACTGAGCAGACATAAAGTTGAATCTATGTCTAAGTTTATTTGAAACTTTGCCCTCAGCTTTCATAGTTCTTGAGACCTCATTCACAAGTTTTTGAGCCAATCGAATTTCTCCAGCTTCAAAATGCTTTTCAGCTTTATCTAATGATTCAAATAAAGTTTTATGAGTTTCCACAATAGTTTCTTTTGATGTTTATAATTATCTCTAAATGAGAAAAAGAATTTTAACAGGAATTACTACAACTGGTACTCCTCATATTGGAAATTATTTGGGCGCCATCAAACCCGCACTTGAATTAGTTGCTTCTGATAATGATTCATATTTTTTTCTTGCGGACTATCACGCGTTAATAAAGCAAACTGATCCCAGGGAAATTGAAGCAAGTGTTAAAAACGTTGCATTAGCATGGTTATCATCTGGCTTGAACCCAGATCAGTCTCACTTTTATAGACAATCTGACATTCCTGAAGTGCATGAATTAACTTGGATATTAAATTGCAGCGCAGCCAAGGGCTTGTTGAATCGAGCCCATGCCTATAAAGCTATTGTTGCTGAAAATACCGAATCTGGTAGCGATGAGGATAAGGCAATAAATATGGGCCTCTTTTCATATCCAGTTTTGATGGCTGCTGATATATTGCTATTTGAGGCAACTCATGTTCCTGTTGGCCCAGATCAAGCACAACACATGGAGATGACTCGAGATATTGCAGGTAAATTTAATCACACATACTCAAACATACTGACGATTCCTGAGACAATTATACAAAGTGAAGTATCAGTACCAGGAATTGATGGGAGAAAAATGAGTAAGTCATATAACAACATCATTCCTTTTTTATCCTCAGAGAAAGCTTTACAAAAATCTATTGCAAAGATTATTACAAATTCTTTAGAACCAGGTGAGCCCAAAGAACATAAGAGTTGTACTCTTTTTCAACTTTATTCCATGTTCGCTAATGCTGAGGAGATCAATAATATGAAGCTATCATATAAAGATGGAATTGGCTGGGGCGATGTTAAGAAAGATTTATTCACTGCTATCAATAATGAAATAGTCCCTATAAGAGAAAAATATGCCGCATTAAAGGATCAACCAGATCTATTGAATGATTTATTTTCTGACGGGGCCAGCAGAGTTCGACCTCAAGCTCAAGAGCTTGTAGGTAAATTACGTGAGCTTGTAGGCATCTCAAAAATTGTTTAATCCCACAGCTTGGTTAAAGTTTGGTTTATTTGCAGTAGGACTGGGTCAATCTTTTGCTTTTGTTTTAGTGCCTCCATTAGCAAGAGACTTAGGTTTATCAGTCATCGAAACATCAACAATCTTTTCAATCTCTGCAGTTGCTTGGGCTATAACTAGTGCGTCTTGGGGAAGGGCTTCCGATAAGTATGGACGACGTAACATAGCAGTTATTGGTCTTGTAGGTTACTCAGTTTCAATTATTGCGTTAATCACTCCTTTATTTCTTGTTGAGCAGAAGATTTTAGATTTGGTCTATCTTTTACCCCTACTAATATTGGGTCGATTAATAAATGGGTTAATTGGCTCGGCAACAAGACCTGCTGCTTTTGCTTACATGGCAGATATCTCAGATAGATCAAAACGAACAAAAAAATTTGCAAGACTTGAATCTAGTTTTTTAATTGGAACAATTATGGGACCAATGTTGGGAGGTTTTTTATTTCTATATTCAAAGACTTTACCTTTTTATGTTTTTGCTTGTTGTGGTTTTATTGCATCCATAGGTATTTATATTAGCTTCCCAAAACAAATTATTCCTAAAGAAAAAGTTGAAAAGGTGATTGCGAAATTATCATACAAAGACAAGTCTGTATGGCCATTTTTATTCATTGCCGCATTGTCATCGCTTTGCCAAGCATCCTTACTGCAATCCATAGGGTTCTTTATAACTGATGTATTTTCGAATGAAAAAGATTTGCCGTTGGTTATTAGCTTAACTTTCGTTGTGTTGTCTATATCAACGGTTGTTAGTCAATATATTTTTACCGATCTAAAACCCATAGCCAATAATAAGTTACTCATATACGGCACTTTTTTAATTACAATTTCATATATTATGGCAGCTTTATCATCATCGATTGCTGTATTTTATTTAGCTATGATGATTAATGGCTTTGGCAGCGGTATGTTTAGACCTGCAAATGCTTCCTCTTTATCTTTAGCCCAAACTCCAGATAATCAAGGCAAAGCTGCTGGATACTTAGGTTCTGTTATGCCAATAGGGCATGTTTTGACACCGATAGTGGCAATGCCTATCTATCAGCTTGGACCAGACTATCTATATTTTTTTAGCGCTTCTCTGTGCTTTATTTCCTTATTATTTATAATAGGGCATCCATTATTAAGAGATCATGAACAAGCCAGCATTATTACTAATTAATCTAGGAACTCCAGATTCACCCTCATACTTAGATGTTTTTAAGTATTTAAGAGAATTTTTAATGGATGCTAGAGTTATTGATGTTCCATATGTATTAAGATTTTTGCTGGTAACTTTAATCATCTGTCCTTTCAGGTCATTTAGTTCAAGTAAGATCTACAAAAAATTATGGGATCTTTCAGGTGGAGTTTCTCCATTACTTAAAAATACTGAAGAATTAACAAAAAAATTAAATCAGCAACAAGATAAATTCAATATTTATTATGCTATGCGATATCAGTCGCCAAGCATCCAAGAAGCTCTTGATGAAATTAAGCAATCAAACCCATCTGAATTAATTATTTTGCCTCTATTCCCTCATTATGCCTCTGCAACTTCTGGAAGCGTCTATGAGGAAGTCACTAAAAGACTTTCAAAGGAATGGGTGATTCCTTCATTTAAGTTTATATCGCAATATTATGATCACCCATCGTTTATAGATGCATGGGTTGATGCAGCAAAAGGTTTTAATCTTTCGGATTATGACAAAGTCATATTTAGCTATCATGGTTTACCTAACTCTCAAGTAGATAAGGTTTATCTGGATAATCAATGTGATGGCAAGAATTGTGAGCACGAAATTAATGAAGAAAATAAGTATTGCTATAAAGCTACTGTTTATGAAACCTCAAAACTTATAGCAGATAAATTATCACTCACAAGAGATGAGTATGAGGTTACCTTTCAATCACGCCTAACGAATAATTGGCTAGAGCCTTTTTCTGATGATGTTTTAAAAAGCCTGCCAGCTCAAGGGAACAAGAAAGTTCTTGTTTTTTCTCCTGCATTTACAGCTGATTGTCTTGAAACAGTCATAGAGATCGGTGATGAATATCAAGAACTTTTCATCGAGGCTGGCGGTCAAACGCTAGATTATGTTCCATCATTAAATTTTTCAGATGCGTGGGTTCAAGCTATTATAGATATTACAAATTCAAAATAAGGATCAAAATGTTTAAAGAGGATGTTTTAAAAGGAAAGAAAATATTGGTTACTGGCGGAGGGACTGGCTTGGGTAAAGAGATGTCTGAGCATTACGTTCAGCATGGAGCTGATGTAGTTATCTGCGGAAGAAGAGAAAGTGTATTAGCTAATACAGCTAAAGAATTTAAGGACAAGTATGGAGCAGATGTTCGCTATCAACCCTTAGACATTCGTTCACCGCAAGATGTTGAGGATTTTATTGAATCCATTTTTCAAGAAGGCCCACTTCATGGCTTGGTTAATAATGCTGCAGGTAACTTTATTTCTCCTACAAAAGATTTATCAGCTAGAGGCTTTGATGCTATTGCCAATATTGTTTTTCATGGCACATTTTATGTAACCAATGCGGTGGGAAAAAAATGGCTTGAGCAAAATATCAAAGGGTCAATTATTTCTATACTTGCAACTTGGGTTTGGACGGGCTCTCCCTTCGTTGTTCCTTCTGCAATGTCAAAATCTGCCCTTAATACCATGACAAAATCACTTGCAGTAGAGTGGGGACCCTATGGAATAAGAATAAATGCAATCGCGCCAGGACCATTTCCAACTGAAGGTGCTTGGGCAAGACTTAGCCCCAAGGGAGCTTTAGATGATGAGTCTAGCTCCATGAGTACCATCCCAATGGGAAGAGTGGGTGAAATGAGCGAATTACAAAATTTAGCAACTTTCTTAATGGCTGACGGATGTGAGTATTTAACAGGGCAAACAATTGCGCTTGATGGCGCTCAGTATTTATCAGGCGGGGGAACTTTCTCGCAACTTTCTAAGATGTCAGAAGAAGATTGGGCTGATATTAGAAGTATGATTAAAAAGACGAATGATTCAGATAAAAAGAAAAGATCAACTTAACGATAATTACTTGACTTAGAGTTTTCTTTAACTGTTAGACTAATAGACTGTTTTTAAAATAAGGAGTAAAAATGGAACATCAGCAAATGCAAAATATTCTTGAAAAACAAAAAGCATACTTTATAAAGAATGGCCCGCCATCATACGACCTACGTATTGATAGATTAGATCGAATGAAATCTTTGGTTATGGAAAATCGATACAAAATAGTAGATGCTTTGAATGAAGATTTTGGAGTAAGGTCTAAAAATCAATCCATGGCTACCGATGTTTACACAATTGTCCCAAGCATTGAGTATGCAAAGAAAAATCTAAAAAAGTGGATGACAGGATCAAAGAGAAAGGCGAATTTCCCATTGGGTCTTTTAGGCGCCAAGGCCTATGTTGATTATGAGCCTCTTGGCACAGTGGGAATGATATCTCCATGGAATTTTCCTATGTTTTTAACATTTTCTCCTGCCGCCTCAATATTTGCAGCTGGTAATCAAATTATGCATAAGCCCAGTGAATATACTGAGCAATCAGCAAATTTAATGAAAGAGTTATGTGATGCTGCTTTTGATGAAGAGGAATTTGCAACCATTCTCGGTGGGCCAGATGTTGGCGCGACATTCACTCAACAAAAATTTGATCATCTTTTGTATACAGGCAGCGGCGCTGTTGCAAAGCATATTATGAAAGCTGCTTCAGAAAATTTAGTTCCAGTAACTTTAGAGCTTGGTGGCAAATCTCCCGTTATTGTAAGTAACACTGCTGATAGTGTTATAGCAGCTAAAAGAATAATGCTGGGCAAAACAATGAACGCCGGTCAAATATGTTTAGCTCCAGATTATGTGATGGTTCATTCAGATAAAAAAGATGACCTTATTTCTGGAATGAAGGATGCTGTAGCGGATTTTTATCCTGATTTAAAGCATAACGATGACTACACATCTATTGTTAATCAAAAACATTTTGATCG
>CENP01218143.1_pt1 | contig 29322 bp, 22 predicted proteins | sample 361281 | NCBI WGS metagenome assembly CENP01 (sample SAMEA2591122, study PRJEB7988) | marine metagenome | biome: marine biome (ENVO:00000447); feature: deep chlorophyll maximum layer (ENVO:xxxxxxxx); material: saline water (ENVO:00002010), including plankton (ENVO:xxxxxxxx) | depth 70 m | reverse complement strand
TAGAGAAAGCGGAAAGAATTGGTTAAAAGTTGAAAATCTTCTTAAAGAAAGAAAACACAGTGTTTTCACTGGGCACCATCATAAATATAAATTGTACAGCAGGAATAAAAATGATTATTTTGTTCTCGCGACAATGGGTGGAGGGAGTAAATTAAGAGGAAACGAATACGGAGAATTCGATCATTTTATGTTCATTACCATGACTGAAAAAGGTCCTTATTTTTCAAACCTTAAGCTTGATGGAATCGAAGATAAGAATGTCAGAAAAGAAAATAGATAACCTATCAACCTAAATATTCACCATATCCTCTTCTATTAACTTCAGAAACTAATTTATAGATTCAGTTTTAATCCTTAAAAATTTCCAAAAGCTTATATTAGTCAGATTATGTATTCTTTATTAGAGAAAAATCCTAGTACATAATAAAGGGTATAAGAGAGGGTTATCGATTATGTCCTTTTAATTATATTTGCTTGCCTATTTAATAGGTTGGTAGAGTGCTTTACTTTTAAGATTTATGCAATTTTATATGCAAATGACTACCATATAAAAGTAGTCAGATTTTAAAAAACCTCTGTGAATCCCTATAAATAGCATAATGGTCGCGTAGCTCAGCTGGATAGAGCATCTGCCTTCTAAGCAGACGGTCATAGGTTCGAATCCTATCGCGATCACTTTAAAAGAAGTTTTAAACCCTTTAAATAAAGGGTTTTCTTTATTGTTTTTATATGATACAAGAAAAAATTATAAAATGTCATGTCTAATTAAGAATATTTCAATTTTTTTAATGACAGCTTTCTTTCTATTAAAATGCTCAAGGGATGAATCCAATGAGACGACGGGAGAAATAATGTTACCAGTAATAATCAAAACTGAATCACAACTCAGAGATGAAGAATACAAAGCTGATTCCATATATGGTAAGATTAGAAATTTAGATGATTATTGGATTGCATTTAAAACCATCGGTGAAACACAATATGGATATGACTTTGGAGAACAAGAGGTAGAGATATTTACTGATTTAACAATTGCAAGTTCCGACAGTAACAGGGATGATGCAGCTGGTATTGCACATGGATCATGTAAAGAAGGAATTATTAAAATAGCTATTAATGCTGATTATTGGGCTGAATACTCTTTTAATAGAAGATTAATGTTAATGTGGCACGAATTTGGGGATGATGTACTTAATGCAGCACATATTTCAGATGAAAGAGCAATAATGAATACTCCACTTCCAGATGAGTATGAGCTCGAGATTTTTAAAAAAGAAGAAGCTGATTTATTTACTGGTAAAGATTTAATTCTATTTGATTGTAATGACCCTTATTTTAATTAATCTTAGTAATTTAAAATTATAAAATTTACAATCTTAAAATTAATTCTCCTAAAAGTTAAATGAAAATAGGAATACCCAAAGAGATTAAACCCCAAGAAGCTAGAGTAGGGCTTACTCCAGCTGGTGCATTAAACCTTGTGAGTGAAGGACACAAAGTTTGCATCCAAAAGAATGCTGGTTTATTAAGTGGGTTTGATGACAAGGAATATCAAAAAGTAGGTTGTAAAATTTTAAGTAAAATCGAAGAAATATACAATTTTGCTGAAATGATAGTCAAGGTTAAAGAACCGATTGAAAAGGAGTACGACCTAATTATGCCTAATCAATTGATTTTTACTTTTTTTCATTTTGCTTCAAGTAAAAAATTGACTGAAGCTATGATAGCTTCCAATTCTGTTTGTTTGGCTTATGAGACAGTCGAAGATAACGGTAAATTACCACTACTGATTCCAATGTCTGAAGTGGCAGGAAGAATGGCTACTCAAGAGGGAGCTAAATATCTTGGAAAACCCTACGGTGGCTTTGGAATCCTTCTGGGTGGAGTTACTGGTGTAAGACCGGCAAATGTTATGATTATTGGTGGTGGAGTTGCAGGTACGGAGGCAGGATTGATGGCAGCCGGCTTAGGAGCAAACGTTTCAATATTTGACAATAATTTGGAACGATTACGTGATTTAGAGAAAATAATGCCTGATAATGTTACTCCTATTTTTTCAAACCAACTTAATATAGAACTTGAAATTCAAAGATCTCATTTAATAATAGGTACTGTTTTAATACCTGGATCTAAGACTCCAAAATTAATTGATAAAAAAATGTTGTCAAAAATGATGCAGGGAACAGTTTTAGTTGATGTGGCTATTGATCAGGGGGGATGTTTTGAAACAAGTGAACCCACAACACACGAAAAACCAATTGTTTTAAAAGAAGGAATTATCCATTATGCAGTAACTAATATGCCAGGTGCAGTTCCAAATACATCAACTATAGCATTAACCAATTCTACTTTAAGTTATATTATTGAGCTTGCAAGTAAAGGTTGGAAAAAAGCATGTCAAGAAAATTCTTCTCTGGCTAAAGGGTTAAATATAATCAACGGGAAAGTTGTTTATAAAGAGGTGGCTGAGACATTCGATTTGGATTTCACTGAAGTTGAATCACTAATTTAAGGGTATGAAATTTACTTCACTTGGCATCAACATGTACACTTTTTTTAATTTACCTTCTGCATGGTGGTGTGGTGTCAGAGTAAAAAAAATTTCAAGTAAATATTGTTGTACAAAAGTAAATTTGAATTGGATTAATAAAAACCCTTTTAAATCAATTTTTTGGGCTATTCAAGGAATGGCAGCAGAGCTTTCTACTGGGGTTTTGATAATGCAGGCTTCAAAAAGTTTTAAATGTGACATTTCAATGCTTGTAATTAATAACAAAGCAACTTTCACAAAAAAGGCGAAAGGACAAATTGTTTTTTCATGTGATAATGGAGAAGCTGTTGATAAAACATTCACTAAATTGTTAAAAACAAATAAATCTCAAACCTTGTGGCTTAAAGCAAAAGGTATTGATAAAGAAGGTGATATCGTATCAACCTTCGATTTTGAATGGACCCTTTTACTAAAATAAATTCTATGAAACCATCATTTTTTAAAGATCTATCTATACCTGCTGTTGCTGCACCTATGTTTTTAATTTCTTGTCCAAAGCTTGTAATTGAATGTTGTAAAAATGGTGTTGTAGGAACACTTCCTGCACTAAACCAAAAAACTACTGAAGGTTTTGAAGAATGGATTATTGAAATTAAAGAGGCTTTGAGTAAATATGAAAAAGAAACTGGGAAAAATACTGCACCCTTCGGAGTAAACCTTATCGTTCATCCAACAAATCCAAGAGTTATGCCTGACTTGCAAATTTGTGTTAAACACAAAGTCCCTATAGTTATCACTTCTCTTGGGGCAGTATCTGATCTTGTAGATGCTGTTCACAATTATGGAGGTCTTGTATTTCATGATATTATTAAAAGAAGACACGCTGAAAAAGCTACTGAAGCTGGAGTTGATGGGTTGATATTAGTTGCAGCTGGTGCTGGTGGCCATGGTGGGACAATTAACCCTATGGCATTAATTAATGAGGTTAAAACCTTTTTTAATAAAACAATTCTACTTTCAGGTTGCATAAGTAACGGTAATGACATTGCATCTGCACTACAAATGGGAGCCGATTTGGCTTATATGGGTACACGATTTATAAACGTAAATGAAAGCATGGCTGATAATTCATATCAAAAAATGATAATGGATAGCAAGGCTGAGGATATAATTTATACAGCTGCTGTTTCAGGAGTTAATGCTAGTTTTTTGAGACCAAGTTTAGAAGCTATGGGTATCACTGAGGATTTATGGAAAAAAACAAAAAAAATTGATTTTGGAAGTGAATTAGATCATGCTAAGGAAGAAGCAAAGGCATGGAAGACAATTTGGTCTGCAGGTCAAGGTGTTACTTCAATAAGTGATGTAAAACCGGCGGCAGAGCTGATTAGTCAATTAAAGGAGGAATTTGAAAAAGCTTTATTAAAACAAAAAGAAAATTATAAATACTTTTTTTAATTTCATTTACAACCCATTCAGATTTTCAAAAATTTTTAGTAAGCGATTTAATAATTTTATTTTTTGGGAAGAATTCTTGACCTATTACTTTTAAAGAAGTGTAAAGTGGTATTGCGAAGATCATTCCTACAGGACCTGTGAGTGTTCCAGCTGCAAGTATGAGGATAAAAATTTCCAAAGGATGTGATTTCACACTATTTGAGAAGATAAAAGGTTGGCTAAAAAAATTGTCAATTATTTGACCAATTAAAAAACCAACTAAAACAAATAACGTTTTGGGCATAATAATAGTACTAAAATCTGAGCCTATAAAACTACTCATAGTTAAAATAGAAATAAGGAATGCACCTATTATAGGTCCTAGATATGGAATTAAATTAAGAAGTGCACACAGAAAAGCGATTACAAATGCATTTTGAACATCTAAAATAGTAAGCACTATACTGTAAATGATTAGTAAAATACTAATTTGCATCAAAAGACCTAAAAAATAACGAGATAGTAAGTTTTTAATCTTATTGATAGATTTTTCTACTTTGTCTGATATTTTATCCTCTACCATGGCTAAAATTATTCTCTTTTGAATAAAACTATCTTTTAAAAAAAAGAATAATATGAATACTATTGAGAATAAACCCACGGTAAAACCACCAAATAGTTCCAATGTTTGATTGATTAATTCAGGAAGAAGTCCAAAATTTACATTTTTAAATAAATTATCTACTGAAAGTTGCTGCTTCCAAAAGCTATTATCAAGCTGAAAATAAATACTAATTTCATTTACTAAAGTCTCGATATTTATCTTTAATGTATCGATATTTAATAAAGCTAGATTTTCTACTTGTTTTATAAATAAAGGGACAAATAGAGAAAAAATACTAGTTAAAATACCTAATAAAAATATTATACTTATTGTTGATGCTAAAATTGAATTTAGTTTCACTTTTTCTGAAAGGAATTGACTTATTGGACGTCCAATTAAACTTACAACTCCCGCAATTAACATATAAATTATAAGTGATTTAAGTTGAAACAGCAACCAAGCAACGATACATAGACCTAAAAGTTTAATTATGGCCCAAAAAACTCCTGCAGTGATTTCTCTGGAATTCATATGTAAAGATAGGAAAGTTTCAAATTTTATTTTGTTGTTGTTGAACATGCAGTAAATGACATCCCAAAACTCCTGCAGTTTCGGTTCTGTATCTTTGATCTCCTAGACTTATAGCCGTGTGCCCTAAAGTAATAACTTTTTCGATTTCCTCATTGCTAAAATCACCCTCAGGACCAATTAAAAGACATATTTTTGTGAAATTGAACTTATAGTTAACTAATAGCTTACTTGGTCTTGGCGAGCAATGGGCAATTAAAATTGGATTTTGATTATTTTCTAAAAATTCATCAAACTTTATTACTTCATCAATTTTTGGTAGGAAAAAATTATTTGATTGCTTTAGTGCTGTTATTGCAATTTTTATTAAACGCTCAGTCTTCAAAACCTTCCTTTCAGATCTTTCACATAATAAAGGGGTTATTCTATCAACACCAATTTCAGTAAGTTTTTCAACCAACCATTCCATTCTATGGTTGCTTTTGGTTGGTGCAATTGCAATTTGGATTTTACCAAGCTCTTTTTTGTGTTCTAAGGCAATTTGCTTAGTTGCAATTAGCTTATTCTTTTTATTATAACTTAGTTTTCCGTTCCACTCAAGACCTTTTCCGTTTGTGAAAGTTATCTCGTCTCCGGCCTTTTTTCTTAAAACCTTTGATATATGTTTACTTTCTGATGGATCTAACTCGAAATTTTTAGTATTAATTGTAATATGGGAATCAAAAAATAATGTCATATCTAAATTTGCAAACGTGATTTAGATTCATCAGAAAGGTTACCATATTTTCTTTCATTTAATTTGAAGTATCCTCCAATTCCAATCATAGCTGCGTTATCAGTTGTGTATTCAATTGGAGGAATAAATAATTCCCATCCGTTTTTTATTTTTTGTTTTTTCAACTCATTACAAATTTCTGAATTAGCTGCAACTCCACCTCCAATAACTATTCTTTTTAATTCAAAATCATTAGATACTATTTTTATTTTATTTATGATTGTCTGAATTAATGTGTTTTGAAGGCTTGCACATAAATCATTAAGATTTTTTTCTATGAATTTTGGATTTTTAGTTTCTTCAATTTTAATGAAATTCATAAAAGCAGTTTTAATTCCACTGTAGCTTACATTATATCCTTTTGGACTTGCTATTGGAAAAGGAAATCTCTGTTTATCGCCTTTTTTCGCAAGGTTGTCTATTTCTTGTCCAGCTGGGTATGAAAGACCCATAATCTTTCCGCATTTGTCAAATGCCTCACCTATTGCATCATCAAGTGTTGTTCCAATTAATTCAAAATTAAAGTAGCTTTTGACTAAAATTAGTTGTGTGTGTCCCCCAGATAATGTTATCCCTAAAAAAGGAAATTCTGGATTAAGATTACCCTCTATAAAATGAACAAGAAGATGAGCATGCATATGATTTACTGGAATTAAAGGTAAATCCAAAGCTAATGCCATTGACTTTGCAAATGATCCTCCTACAAGTAAAGAACCTAAAAGTCCAGGGCCTTGTGTGTAAGCAATTGCAGTTAATTGTTTTTTATCGATATTTGCTTCAACTAAGGCCTGTGAAATTACTGGAACTATTTTTGACTGGTGTGCCCTTGAAGCTAGTTCTGGTACTATACCCCCATATGCCTTATGAATTAAATTTTGATTTGCTATGCAATTTGAAAGAACTTTTCGACCGTCCAAAACAGCTGCAGCGGTGTCATCGCATGAAGTTTCAATAGCTAATAGCATATTGCTCTAGTAAATGAAATAAGTAGTAATAATTAAACAAAAATAATAGATACAATTAATAAAAAGTATAAAATAGCATCAATACTTTTAGGCACATTATTATTCCTTAGCCTTAGCTTTTATTTTATATTATCCTCTTCTATTGTACAAACAAAAATTATAAGAAGTCTTACTGACAACTTCACTACAAAAACTAATCAAAAAGTCTTTTTTGAAAACCTTAAAATTCAGTGGAATGGTAAAATGATTTTCACAGATTTCTTTATTGAGGATCATCACAAAGACACATTGATCTATGCAAAATCTTTAGAAAGTTCCTTGATTAATTTTAAAGGTTTATATACTGGAAATATTGAACTAAACTATTTGAATGGAGATGACTTTTATTTGAAATTAAAACATTATGAAGGAGAAAAAACTCATTCACTGAATATTCTTCTAGAAAAACTTAAAAAAAATAAAAAGCGAAATCGTAAAGTAAAATTCAAAGTGGAAAAAATAGATCTCAATGAGATTACTTTTCTATTGGATAACGAAAATAATCGCAGTTCAAAACCTATTAAATTAAATTCTGGAAAAATTAAAGCAAGTGAGCTTGTTTTTATTAATACTGAACTAAAGGTTAATATTGAAAATTTAAAAGGTGTTTTAAATAACAGTTTTATGAAATCTATAAATATGAGTGCATTAATATCTTATAAACCTGGATTTCTTAACATGAACAGATTTCGATTATCATCTGGTCCAAATTACCTAAATGGTAAAATTGAATTATCAGGTACTAACGGTAGTTTAAATAATTTCAACTCAAATGGAAATATTGATATGATTGTTGATAATTGTAATATTGAGTTGGTTTCAATATTTCCAAAAAATGAATATTTTAATGATATACCCCCATTTAAAACCTCATTTTTTGCAAAAGGAACTCTGTCAGAATTAGAATTAGACAATCTCAGAGTTTCAAACCCAATTTTGAAATTCTTTGGAAATATAAACGTTAAAAACCCACTAAATCAAGAGGGTTTAAAAATAAAAATGTTTACTGATTCACTCAATATAAATATTGATGAGTTAAGAAAAATTAATTCTTTACCTCGCCAAGTAAAAGAAAACTTTCAAAAAATTTCAAATATTAATTTGAAAGGAACAAGCGCATTCACTCTGAATGATTTTGATTTTGACCTATTTTCAAAAAATAAATGGGGTAAATTTTCTACAAAAGGCAGGCTAGGTCTTGGTGTTTTAAGTAAGAATAATCCTAATAAAAGTTTTGAATTTGAGGGGAATATTAAAAATTTTGACTTATCACGCTTAATAAATGAAAATCAAAAAATTAAACTCTCAACAGAATACAGTTTTAGTGGAAATTTTAAAAATTTAAATAGCCCAAATCTTTATTGGTCATTAAATAATATGACTTTAGAAAATAAGAACATAATTGTTGACAAAATAAATCTAAATGGAAGAATTGAGAAACTAGAATTAAGGAATAATTTAAATATTGATTCAAATTTACTTATTCTTAAAAGTGATTTTTTAGCAGATTTTAATCAAAAAAATACCAAAATAACTTTACTTGCTAATATTGATAAAATTGACTTTAACAATTTTGGCCTAAAATCTGGATCAAAAAAACTCGAATTTGATGGTGTCATTCTCTTAAACACAATTGGAAATAATTTAGATGATCTAAAAGGAAATTTAAAAATTTCATCTGCATCAATAAAAAATGAATTTGAAACAATAAATTTTAATCCGATTGTTCTTAAAAAAGGATTTACAGACAAGAAAACTTTTATAGAAATTCAAAATACAGATTTCATAGAGGGTGAATTAAGAGGTGAATTTCTGTTATCTAAAATTGCGAGTCTTTGTCAAAATACTTTTCATAAAGTCTATCCTTTTGTTCCATTCAAGAAAATTAATGGTAATCAAGAAGCAAGTCTAAGATTAAATATCAAGAAAAAGATTTTGAACGCTTTGTACCCAAATTACTTAATTCCACAAAATATAAGTATAGAAGGATTGATTGATTCAAAAAATAATTTTGGGAAATTAATTATAGATGCACCTTTATTTGAATACAATGAGATTAAATTTAATCAAATTCATTTTGAAGCCAATACTACAAACCCAGATTATAACAGCCTTTTGTCAGTTAAAAACATATCAAATAAATATTTTAAATTATCTGATTTCAAATTGACATCGAAGAAAATATCTGATTCTCTCTACTTTAAATCTGAATTTGAGGCCAATGATGATAGTGGTTTGTACCAAATAAATATTTATCATACCCAAGATAAATTCAAAAACTCTCATTTTGCAATAAAAAAATCAACAATTCCATTGGGGCAGAATGATTGGGTGGTTAATCCCGAAAACTTAAATAATCAAAACTTAAGCTATTACCCTAAAAAAAATAAAATAAAACTAAGTGAGTTAACAGCATATTCTGGCAATCAGTTTATTTCTCTTTTAGGTGGTTTTAATGATTTTAATAATTATAATTTGGAATTAAATCTCCAGAATACATTACTACAAAATATTATTCCACCTTTGAAATCTTTTAGAATCGATGGTTTGACAAAAATCAATGCCAGCATTATTAGAAAGGCAAATCAGAATGAATTAGAAATTGATGGAAATGTTACTGATCTTTTAATTAATAATCAACCCCTAGGTAATTTTTATTTTAAGACGGAAAGGGGGAGTCAAAAAAATATTTTTTTAACTGACATTAAATTATTTAATAGAGGGGAAAAAACCCTAGACATTAATGGATTCTGGGGAGGGTTGACCAGTTCAGATTTTAAATTTGATGTAGCCTTAAATAATTTGAACATTAATTTTCTTTCACCTTTAGGTAAAAAGGCAATCAATAATTTTAAAGGTATTGTTGATGGTCAAGTTAATTTATATGGGAATTATAAAAAGTATGCTCATGATGGATTTTTAGTGTTAAAAGGTGGAGAATTTTCCATTCCTTTTCTAAATTTAGTGTATTCTGTTGAAGACACTAAAGTAGATTTAGATGAACAAAATTTTGTTTTCAAAAAAACTGTAATTAGTGACCTTTCAAAGGGAACTTCCGCAAATTTTAGTGGTAATCTATCACACAATAACTTCTCCAATTGGACAACTGACCTAACAGTAATTTCAGAAAGGATGTTACTTCTAAATACCGACAATAAACCTGAATCACTATTTTTCGGAGAAGGCTATTTGAATGGGAAAGTAAACTTAAATGGACCAACTAAAAACTTAAAAATTTCTTTAGATGGATCTACTGAAAAAGGCACCTCAATTAAAATTCCTTTGTCTGAGGATTTAGGGGTTTCTAATTTCTCTTTTGTAGACTTTATTGATAAAAATGAAAAAAAGAATTTAGATACTAAAAACAGAACAAAAAGGATAGAGGAGGTTAAAGGATTAGAATTAGATTTTGAACTAGATATTAATAATTTAGCTAATATTGAAATTGTTATCGACCAAGAGACTGGAAGCTCACTAAGCGGAAATGGTTCAGGAAATCTTCTCATGGAAATTAATACTAATGGCAAGTTCAACATGTGGGGTGATTTCATAACAGATACTGGAGTTTATAACTTTAGAAATTTAGGATTAATTGACAAAAAATTCAATTTAAAACCTGGGGGTAATATAATCTGGGAAGGAGATCCTTTAGAAGCTAGAATGAATCTTCAAGCTGTATATGAAGTTCCAGGTGGCGCAAATCCAGCTTTTTTACTTGATAATCCAAATTTTAACAAAAATATACCTACTGATGTGATTATTAAATTAGAGGGTAATTTGTTAAGGCCTGATAATCCAATTTTTGAAATAGAATTTCCCAACACAAGTGGTACTTTGGCCTCAGAAATCAATTACAGACTAGCTGATCCTCAAAGGAGTCAACTTCAAGCTATATCACTTCTGTCACAGGGTATTTTTATAAATGAAGTAAGTGTATCTATGCAAGGAATAACTAATAATTTATATCAAAAAGCCTCAGATATTGTAACTAATTTAATCGGCAAGAGAGATAATGACAAACTTAAAGTCGGGATTGACTATTTACAAGGAGACAAAAGTGCTTTGATAGATATTGCAACTGAAGACAGATTAGGCTTTACATTATCAACAAAAATTAGTGAAAAGATTTTATTAAATGGAAAAATTGGAGTACCAGTGGGTGGTCTAGAGCAGACGTTAATTGTTGGTAATGTTCAAATTGATTTTATTTTGAATAATGAAGGTTCACTTAAAGCTAAAATATTTAATAAAGAGAACGAGTTTCGTTATATTGGAGACGAGTTGGGATACACTCAAGGCCTCGGTTTATCCTATGATGTAGATTTTAATACATTTAAACAGTTGATTAACAAAATAAGAAGTCAATCATATTTTTCAAAAAACGAAAATGAAATAGAACAAGATAATCCTAGTGAATTTATCAACTTTATAAAAAAGAACTAGTTTATTAGAATTTATTGAGATTGTTATAAATTATTATTGCTTGTTATTGTACTCTTAATTTAATAATTAAATTTGTGAAGAACCCAAAATATTATGACATCAGTAAAACGTATTGGAGTTTTAACATCTGGGGGAGATGCACCTGGAATGAACGCAGCCGTTAGAGCCGTGGTTCGCACCGCAGCTTTTTTAAAATTGGAGTCTGTTGCAATTTACCAAGGCTATCAAGGTTTAATTGACGATAAAACTCAGATTATGAACCCTAGAAGTGTTAACAACATTATTAATAAAGGTGGGACAATTTTAAAATCTGCAAGGTGTTCTGAATTTCATAGTACTGAGGGAAGAAAAAAGGCATTTGAAACAATCAAAAAACATAAGATAGATTCTTTAATAATAATAGGTGGTGATGGTTCATTTACTGGAGCGATGATCTTTCAATCTGAATTTAAAATCCCTGTTATAGGTATTCCTGGAACTATTGACAATGATATTTTTGGTACTTCACATACGATTGGATATGACACTGCGCTTAATACAGTTATTGACGCAATAGATAAAATAAGAGACACAGCCATATCTCATAATCGCTTATTTTTTGTTGAAGTTATGGGTAGGGACGCTGGCCACATCGCTTTGAATACCGGGATTGGAGCTGGTGCTGAAGAAATATTGATTCCAGAAGAAAATATGGGACTAGAACGTTTATTAGAATCTCTCAGCAGGAGTGAAAAATCAGGAAAATCCTCGAGTATTGTTGTAATTGCTGAAGGTGATAAAACCGGTAAAAATGTTTTTGATATTGCAGAATATATAGAAAAAAACATGCCTAATTATGATGTTCGCGTATCAGTTTTAGGGCACATGCAACGTGGAGGTAGACCAACATGTTTTGACAGAGTATTAGCCTCAAGGATGGGTGTAAAGGCAGTTGAATCTCTAAATGAAGGAAAATCAAATGCTATGGTTGGATTAAAAGAAGATGAAATTATATTGACACCACTTGAAAAAGCAATAAAAGGGAAATCAGAAATTAATAAAGATTTAGTAAGAGTATCAGATATACTTTCTTTGTAGAATTAAATAAATAAATTAAAATGGCAATTAGAATTGGAATAAATGGTTTTGGAAGAATAGGCAGATTAGTTTTTCGAGCCGCAATTAAACAAGATGACGTTAATATAGTAGGAATAAATGATTTGTTAGATGTAAACCATCTAGCATATTTATTGAAGTATGATTCGGTACATGGTAATTTCGAAGGATCAATAAAAGTAGAGCAAAACGATTTGGTTGTAGATGGTAAAAAAATTAAGATTTCAGCTGAACGTGATCCTTCGGTAATTGGCTGGGGTTCATTGAATACAGACGTAGTTGCTGAGTGTACTGGGATTTTTACAACACTTGAAAAAGCAAAACTTCATATTGATGGAGGTGCAAAAAAAGTTGTAGTTTCTGCCCCCTCAGCTGATGCCCCAATGTTTGTAATGGGAGTTAACCATAATGAAGTTAAGGATGATCAATTGATTGTATCTAATGCCTCTTGTACGACCAATTGTCTTGCCCCAATATCAAAGGTCTTAAATGATAATTTTGGAATAAAAGAGGGCTTAATGACAACAGTTCATGCGACAACAGCAACACAGTTTACTGTGGACGGTCCGTCAAAAAAAGACTTTAGAGGAGGTAGAAGTTCTCTATTAAATATAATTCCTGCTTCAACAGGAGCAGCAAAGGCTGTAACTAAAGTTATTCCTTCTCTTGAAGGAAAGCTCACAGGGATGGCATTTCGTGTCCCTACCGCTAACGTTTCAGTTGTAGATTTGACTGTTTCTTTGATAAATAGTACCTCATATGATGAAATAAAAGCGGTCATGAAAAAACACTCGGAAACTGATTTGAAGAACATACTTGGATATACTGATGAACCTGTTGTTTCTCAAGATTTTATTGGTGATACGAGAACGTCAATTTTTGATGCAAATGCAGGAATGGAACTTAATTCAGGTTTTTTTAAGGTAATATCTTGGTATGACAATGAATGTGGATACTCTAATAAATTAATTGATTTAGCTAAACACATTAATCAGCTATAACTAAAAATTAAAAGCATGATTTTAGTTGTAGATAGTGGATCAACAAAAACTGACTGGATTTCGGTAAATCAAAATGGTGATGAGTTATTTTCAACTCAAACTCTTGGTCTCAACCCTCAGGTTCTTTCAAGTGCTATTTTAAAAGAAAGGATAATTAATAACTTTGACCTCTATCAAAATAGAAAAAAGGTAACTCACTTATATTTTTATGGAGCAGGATGTGGGGTGGAATCACCGCAGCTAAGAATTCGAAAAGTCTTCAAAGAAATTTTTACAAAAAGTAAAATAACAATAAAAGAGGACACATATGCTGCAGTATACGCAGCATCTAAACCTAGAGAAAAATGTATAGTATGTATACTAGGGACAGGCTCAAATTGTACTTATTTTGATGGTAAGGAAATAGAACAACGAGTTGATTCTCTTGGCTATGTCCTAATGGATGAAGCAAGTGGGAATTATTACGGAAAACAATTAATAAGAAGTTATTATTTTAATTCAATGCCAAAAGAACTAGCAGTAAAATTTGCAACAGAATATAATTTAAAAGCTGATCAAATAAAAGAAAATATTTATAGAAGAGAAAATCCTAATGCATACTTGGCCTCCTTTTCAAGATTTTTAATTGAACATAAATCAAATTTAGAATTTCAAAAAATTATTAAAATAGGATTAAAGCGTTTTATAAATCACCAGATACTTCAGTTCAAAAATGCAGATCAAGTTCCAATTCATTTTATTGGTTCAATTTCTTTTTATTTAAAAGATGAAATAAAAAAAGCTTTGAGTAAGAAAAAGCTTACAATGGGTAGGATTGTTCAAAGACCAATAGACGAATTAGTCAAATATCATAAAAGACTTATCGGAAATAAATTATAGTCCTATACTACTGCTACCATAGAAATTTCAATCCGAACTGATTTTGGTAATGTTTTAACTGCAACAGTTTCTCTTGCGGGTGCGCTTTCATCTTTAAAGTACTTTCCATAAACTTCATTAACATGTTGAAAATTGTTCATATTATCGATAAAAATTGTAGTTTTTACAACATTTTCAAAAGTCATTCCAGCTTCTTTTAAAATTGACTTTAGACTTTCCATAACTAGCTCAGTTTCTTCTTGTATTGTACCTTTTAAAAGCTCCATAGTTGAGGGGATCAAAGGTATTTGTCCAGATATATAGAGTGTATTACCTGCTTTAATTGCCTGATTATACGGTCCTATTGGAGCAGGTGCATTTTTAGTTTTTATTATTTCTTTCATTTTTTGGGTATTAATTTAATTTAATGTTAATAAGATCTATTTGGCAGGCTCTGTTTCTCATATTTTATATCACTAAGTAAACCTGATTTTATTCCAATAAAAAAATTCCAAGAAGCCCTTTCACTGAATGGAATCCAACTAAAATTTAGCCTCCAACTATTAAGGTCACGATCGAAACGAAGTTGTGTGTATGTAAATCCTTTTCCGTTAAAATCATAACCGGAGGACACACCAACTTTCCATTTTGGTGTAAGCTCTAAATTTCCTGAAAACATTAAAGAATTATTACTTATATTCCTCTGACCTCTGCTATTGTTATAGGTTAATGAATAAGCAATTTTTAAATCCCAAGGTATTTTACTCCTGTAACTAGGATATTTTGATATTTCTCCTTGATCTTCTTGATTCATTCTTCTATCAGAAAAATCCTCTGCCATACCAAATAAGTCGTCATCACGACCACCACTTGAGGTAGATTCCATTTCATTAAGTTCATTTTGATCTTTTTTACCTTCTAATTGTTTACTGGAAAATGAGTAATTTAAATTTAAGTTAGCACTAGTCATCCTTAATAGACCACCACCATTTGTTATGTGATATTTATTTATTCTAATATTATTGTCATCAAGAGTGTAAGGATCTAGTGTTGTGCCAACATTAATTCTCATCTTATTTTTTAGTAGAGAAAACATTGTACCCATCCTTACAGGGCTCCATCTAAGTGAGTCAGCGGCAAAGTTGTGAGATGTTGATATATTTAAATTATTTAACAAAACAATTTTTTTTGGTTCAGTAGACGTGGTATCATTATCATCTCGTACTTTGGCCTCAAAATTATTACCAAGACTAATTGACATTGCATTTGATATACCTCTTGATGGAACTCCAAAAAGGCTATTTTGAAAACGTGTATATTCTGCTGTGTTACCTTCAGCATCAATTATATATGTATCATAATATTTCTCAAAGCTTGGACGATTTGTGTAGCCTATATTTGGTCTTACTGTATGTCTAATTGATTGTATTTTACTACCTTCTTTAAAGTTTAGTGTTCCATATATCGTAGTACCTAATGATGCATTTAAACTATATTGTCTAAAGGCCCCAACTTTATTAATTGTATCAATAGCAACTGAATTTGTTTCAATATCAAAGTCACTATACTTCACAGTATTTTGAGTCCAAACCTCTTCATAACTCATACCAGTACTAACGCTAAAAAACTTGAATAATTTAAAATTTGTACTAATAGGAATTGAGTGATTCATTCCAGTTTTGGCATCATCAAACATTTTTGGTCCAAAAAGCTCATCTTCAGTTGTAATAATTCTATTTTCTGCACGACTAGCATACTGAAAATTTATGTTTTGAAAAAATCCTTTTTTGGCCCCATTTTTAGGTGCGAAAGGAAAAATTCGTTCCATATTAGCCTGAAATGTTGGCAAAGTTAAATTAACTGATTTAGTTTGTGAATTTTGAGACATAGCTGTAGTTAACGAGATGTTTACTCGTGGATATTCAGGAAATGATTTTGAGTAACTTACAGAAGAGCTTAAATTATTATTAAGAAAATTCGGTGTATTTAATTGATTAACAGATTGCCTGAAATAATCACTACTTCCAAAATTTACTGATGCAGAAAATGATGAATTAGGGCTTGATTTAGGATCTTTCGAATGATTCCATCTCACATTAAAAACAGTAGCTTTAGAATATTCTGGGAGTCCCCTAGCTTCATCAATTAAATTTTCATATCTAAAACTAAATTTCCCATTATATTTATATCGCTTTCTATATTGGGAATCTCCTCGGAATCCATAACTCCCATTTGTATAATAATCACCAATTAAAGCTAAATCAAAATAATCAGAAAGCGCCAAGTAATAACCCCCATTTTGAACAGCGTAGCCCCTAAGATTACTTTGGTTTACAGATGGAATAATAAAACCAGATTCTTTGTCTTGGCTTGTAGGGAAAAATGCAAAAGGAAGACCAATGGGTGTTGGAACATCTGCTATAAACATGTTTGTAAATCCAGTAACTATTTTTCCTCCAGGGATAATTTTTCCCTTACGCACTTTAAAATAATAATCTATGCCTTCACCTTCGTCTCCCCCAATAAGTTCTCCTGCTGTGGATACTCTTGCATCTTTTATAAAATATACAGAATCATTTTGTTTTTTGGTGAGAGCAGCAAAAACATCCATTCCATTTTGACCTGACTTTGAATTCCAAATCAGTGCTTTTTGTGTATCAAAGTTAAATCTAATTGAGTCAGGATTTACTTCATTATTAGCTTGTTTGAAAAATGGATATTGAACCAGAGCAGAATCGATTTCAATCCGTCCCGCATTAACTTCGTTAGTTTTGTAATCTAAAACAATAATACCAGCCCTTAGTTCAATATCTTGATAATAAAGTTCAGCCTCATTATATAATATAAGTTTATTCTCTTTCCTGTTAATCCTTACACAATCCTTTGCAGTGTATTTTACTTCAGAAAGCAGTATCGGTTTTTTTGCTGGGGGTTTAAGGCTATCTAATTTTTTTTGTTGATAAATCTCATTTTCTGATTCTTGTCCAATCGATAGAAGAGTACCAATGAAAAATAATACGTAAGCAATATTGTAAAACTTTGTTTGCAAATCGATAAACCCTAAATTTGTCAATATGGTTTAAACTTCCAAAATTAATGATATTTTTAAGGATGCATCAAGGATTTATATCATATATTCTATCGTATAAATTTATAAAAAGAAAAACTCTACTTTTATTTATAATATTTAACTTTTTCTTTTCTGGATTTGATATCATTTTTGCTCAAGACGATTCTTTTACAATTGTTCTGGACGCTGGTCACGGAGGTCACGATTCTGGAAATAGGGGGAATGGGTATTATGAAAAAAAAATTGCTCTAAACATAGCTTTAAAAATTGGGAAAAAATTAGAAAAAACAAAAGGTTTCAAAGTTATATACACACGTAAATCTGATGTTTTTGTTGAATTAATTCAAAGAGCTAACATTGCAAATAAAGCAAATGCAGACCTTTTTATATCTATTCATTGTGATGCATTTTCTTCATCAAAGGTTTTCGGAGCAGGAACTTTTGTTCTTGGCCTCCATGAAAATGAAAGAAATTTTAAAGTGGCCCAAAAAGAAAATTCAGTTATTTATCTAGAGGAAAATTATGAAAAAAATTATGATGGTTTTAACCCCAATGATCCTGAGTCTGTAATCAGTTTACTTTTAATGCAACAAACATATTTAGATCAAAGTATAATTGCGGCAAGCTCTATCCAAAAAAGTTTTGTGAGTAATTTGAAGCGAAAAGATAGAACCGTCAAGCAGGCAGGTTTTGTTGTTTTAAAATATACTTACATGCCAAGTGTTTTAGTTGAGACTGGATTTCTTACAAATTCAACTGAAGGGGCATATCTGAATTCATCAAACGGTCAAACAAAAATGGCTGATGCCCTAGCTAAGGCAATTATAAACTACAGAGAGAATCGAAATGCTAGCTTTCAAAAGACTACAATAGAGAAAGAATCAAATAAAATTGAGAAATCAAATAAATCAAATGACCAATTAGTTTTTAAAGTTCAAATCGCTGCAAGTAAAAAAAAGCTTGATCTAAGACCATATAATTTTAGGGGGTTAAAAGATATTTCCAGAATTAAAAATGAAAGGTTATTTAGATATTATTATGGTTCAACAACAAGTTATGAAAAAGCAAAAAATTTGATGAAATCTGCAAAAAAACAAGGTTACAGGAATGCCTTTATTGTACCTTTTTTGGGAAATAAAAAAATTACAATTAGCGAAGCACTAAGCCTAATTAAATAGTGCTTTTATAGAAATTATTTCTAAATTTGTCTTATACTCTTAAAGATCTAATTTTGAAGTTAACTCGTGAAGTAAAAACAGCATTTTTAATTTTAGGTTGTATACTTATTTTCATCATCGGATTTAATTACCTTAAAGGGGCTTCATTTTTTGATAATGACAAAATTGTTCATACACTTTATGACGACGTTGAGGGTCTTGTTATCGGGGCCAATGTTACAATAAACGGTTTAAATGTTGGAAAAGTTAAAATAATTGATTTTAATGAAAATTATGAAAAGATTAAAGTAACCTTTAGCATAAGACAAGATTTAACATTTTCAAAGAATAGTAAAGCTCAACTTTATGAAGCGGGATTAATTGGTGGAAAAGCCATAGCAATATTACCTATTTATGATCCTAAAAATATCGTTAAGGATGGTGATATCCTAAATTCTGAGATTAAGCCGGGCCTTACAGAACTAGTCAATCAGCAAATAGCTCCTTTACAGGACAAAATAGAAGGTTTATTAACGTCAGCAGATTCATTATTTGCTGGCGTGAGTAATGTTATGAATTATGAGACTCAAAGTAATCTTAAAGCAATCCTTGAGGGATTAGATTCATCGATAGCTAATATTAATAAATTATCATCAAGCGTGATCCGAATTCTTGAAACTAATGAAAAAGGTTTTAAAAGTACGATTAGTAATCTTGGACAAATGACAAGTAATTTGACCAAGCTCACAGATTCTCTTAATAAAATGCCACTTAACTCCACAGTAGAAAATTTTCAATCTACCTCTACAGAATTAAAAGAAATTATTAAACGAATTAATTTGGGACAAGGCTCAGCAGGTTTACTTTTAAATAATGAAGAATTATACACTAATTTAGTAAATTCATCAAAAGCCCTTGATGCTTTATTGTCTGATCTAAAAGAACATCCCAAAAGATATGTTCATTTTTCAATTTTTGGTAGGAAAGAAAAGTCCTCGGAAGATAATAAAAAATGACGCTATGTCATTTTTTTTTTAATTTTATCCTAAATATATATTGATGGATTATTTGCCAAATTACTTCTTTTCATCTCTCTTGATAGTAAGTTTATATATTTTCTTTAGAAATCTAAAAAAAATAAAGAGGAATATAAGCTTAGGGAAGGATGTTAATAGAAATAATAATTCTATTGCACGCCTAAAAAATATGCTTAGAGTTGCTTTTGGACAGTCAAAAATGAGTTCTCGTCCTGTGGCAGCGATTCTTCATTTAATCGTATATGTAGGATTCATTTTAATAAATATCGAATTAGTTGAAATTATTCTCGACGGGATTCTTGGAAGACACAGAATTTTTGCAACTTATTTGGGGGTGATTTATGATTACCTAATTAGCACTTTTGAAATACTTGCTTTTTTAGTACTTATTGCTGTCTTTTTATTTTGGACACGACGTAATGTTATCAGATTGAATAGATTCTTTAGCCCTGAAACAGATGGATGGCCAACACTTGATGCTAACAACATACTTTATTTTGAAGTAGTATTGATGTTTTTATTTTTATTTATGAATGCCACGGATATGCTATTACAAGATGCTAATGTAGATTTATATGTTAAAACAGGTATTTTTCCTGTTTCACAATTTTTTAAACCACTATTTCTTGATTTATCTATAGATAATTTAATTTTTTTTGAAAGGGCCTTTTGGTGGCTTCATATTACTGGAATTTTAATATTCTTAAACTATTTATATTACTCTAAGCATCTGCATATACTTTTAGCATTTCCTAATACTTACTATGCTAACCTAGAATCTAATGGTAAATTTGATGTTGACTTTTCTATTAAAAACGAGGTTCAATTAATTTTAAATCCTGATAAGGAAATAAGTAGTGAAATAAATACTCCTGAAAAATTTGGAGCTACCGATATTTTTGATTTGAATTGGATACAACTCATGAACGCATACAGCTGCACAGAATGTGGAAGATGTAGCAATGTATGTCCTGCAAATTTGACAGGAAAAAAATTATCACCGCGAGCCATAATGATGAAAACAAGGGACAGGTTAGAAGAGGTCAGTAAAAATCTTGATAAAAATAATGGAAGCTTCATAAATGATAATAAACAGCTTTTAAATGATTATATTAGCCCGGAAGAGTTATGGGCTTGCACTTCTTGTAACGCTTGCGTACAGGAGTGTCCTATAGAAATCGACCCATTGTCAATAATAATGGATATGCGAAAATTCTTGACTCTTGAAAAATCGGCGGCTCCAGCTGAATTAAATTCAATGATGAATAATATTGAAAATAACGGAGCACCTTGGCCATTTAGTAATCAAGATCGTCTTGAATGGATAAAGGAATAAAAATTTAAAAAAATACAATGGAACAAACAGAAGAAAACTATCTACATGAAAAATCAGAAGATGGAAAATTGATAAGTCCAGTGCTTCCTGAAGGAGTTAAAAATTATTTAGTAGATATTGACGGTACTATTTGTGATGACATACCAAATGAGGAACCTGAACGTATGGCAACTGCAAAGTATTATCCAGATGCATTAGAAACATTAAATAGATGGTACGACGAAGGGCATAGGATTTGTTATTTTACCGCAAGAGTTGAGGATCACAGAACTGTTACCGAAAAATGGTTAAAGGATAATGGATTTAAATATCATAGTCTTTTAATGGGTAAACCCCGGGGGGGAAATTATCATTGGATTGATAATCACCTAGTTAAAGCAACAAGATACAATGGAAAGTTTACAGACTTAATTGAAAAAGAAGTCACCATTGAAGTTTTTGATGACGGTCAACTAGATAATTAGTTATGAAATTAAATGTACCTACTTTATCTGATTTAAAAGCTGAGGGTAAAGAAGCAGATGTTGTTTTTTGGGTAGGTTGTGCTGGAAGTTTTGATGACCGTGCCAAGAAAATTACTAGAGCTTTTGTGAAGATTTTAAATAAAATTAAGATCAATTTTGCCGTACTGGGTACTGAAGAAACTTGTACTGGTGATCCCGCTAAAAGAGCAGGGAATGAATTTCTATTTCAAATGCAGGCTCTACAAAATATAAGCAACTTAGATAAGTACGGTGTAAAAAAAATTGTCACGACATGCCCGCACTGCTTTAATACATTAAAGAATGAATATCCTGAGCTTGGAGGAAATTATAAAGTATTTCATCATACTCAATATTTAAAAGATCTAATTGATCAAGGATTATTAGTGGTAGGCGGCAAAAAATATAAAGGGAAAAAAATAACTTTCCATGACCCTTGTTACTTGGGTCGCGCCAACAAAGTTTATGAAGCACCAAGAGAACTTATAAAAAAGCTTAGCGCAGATTTAGTTGAAATGAAATCATGCAAATCAAAAGCATTGTGTTGTGGTGCTGGTGGTGCACAAATGTTTAAAGATGCTGAAAAAGGAAATAAAGAAATTAATATAGAAAGGACTGAACAAGCATTAGAAGTTAAACCCGAAATTATTGCTGCAGCCTGCCCATTTTGTAATACTATGATGTCGGATGGGATTAAGAATAAAGAAGTTGATCAAAAAATAAAACTCTATGATGTTGCTGAGTTAATTGCAAACTCCAAAGACCTTTAATTAAATGTTTGTATCGTTCAATAAACTTCCTGATCATGCGAGAGTTTGGATTTATCAATCGAATCAAACCTTTAATGAGAATCAAATATCTTTTTTGACAAAGGATTTAGAAAGTTTTCTTTCTCAGTGGACAGCTCACAATCAAGAACTGGAAGCATCATTTGAAATTCCCTATAATCGTTTTATAGTTTTAGCGGTAAATGAAAAAAAAATAAAGGCGAGCGGATGCTCAATTGATGCATCTGTTCGTTACATAAAAAAAATTGAAAATAAAATGGGTGTTATTCTTTTAGATAAAATGAATGTAATTTTAAAGAATAATAATTCACTAGTTTATAAATCTCTAGAATCATTTAAAAAAATGTATAAGGGAAAACAAATTAATAAAGAGACTATCGTTTTTAACAATTTGGTTAAGACAGTTGAAGAGTATAAAAATATTTGGGAAATTGAGTTAAAAAATAGTTGGCACAATAAGTTTGCTAAAAATAATTTGTAATGCAAATTTCAATTAAGACTTTGTGCTTTTATTTGTTTTTCTATATGTCAAATAATTTATTTGGGCAGACTCCAAACCCTTTAATAGACAAAAAAAATATTTTTGACCAAGAGAGATGGGTTGATAGTATTTATAGTAAACTAAGCTTAGAAGAAAAGGTAGGACAATTGTTTATGCCAATGGTCTTTACAGAAAGAGATAGCTCACATTTTAACTTCACACTTGATCTTATCAAAAAATATAAAGTTGGTGGTTTAGTTTTTTCTCTTGGAGGACCTGTTGAACAGACTAAATGGTTAAATGCTTTTCAAAGAGAATCAAAAGTACCGCTGATGACAGCTATGGATGCAGAGTGGGGAGTAGCAATGCGTTTAGATTCCGTTATACCTTTTCCTTGGCCAATGACTCTTGGAGCTATAAAAGATTCAACTCTTTTAAGAAAAATTGGTAAAAGAATGGGAATGCAAGAAAAAAGACTAGGAATTCATTATAGTTTTGGACCTACTTTAGATATTAATACTAACCCAAAAAATCCTATTATTGGCAATAGATCTTACGGATCCTCTCCTGATAGAGTCATAAGGCAGGCCCTAGCAATTATGAAGGGTCACCAAGAGGTAGGTGTTTTAACATCTGGTAAACACTTTCCTGGTCATGGAGATACATCAAAAGATTCTCATAAAACTCTTCCAACGGTTAATTTTTCATCAAAGAGACTCAAAGAAGTTGAATTTAAACCATATCGAAAACTTATAAATAATGGCCTAACTTCAGTAATGGTTGCTCACCTCAATGTTCCTAGTATTTCCGAAAAAGGATTACCTACATCCTTATCGAAAGATGTTATCCAACATATTTTAAAAAGTGATTTAAATTTTAAAGGTTTGGTAGTTACCGATGCCTTAAACATGAAAGGAGTTTCAGAATACTCAAAAGTTCAAAATATTGATTTGATGGCTTTTCTTGCAGGACATGACGTACTTATAATCTCTAATGATATTCCAAAAGGGATTTCATCAATATTGAGCGCATATAAAAAAGGGCTTATTTCAGAACAAAGGTTATCACATTCAGTAAAGAAAGTTCTCATGGCTAAATACAAAGTGGGTTTAAATAATTACAGACCTGTAAAAATAGATGGACTAATTCAAGACCTGAATAAAGTTGAGGATATGGCCCTTAATTACGAAGCATTTGGAGAGGCTTTAACATTATTAAAAAATGAAAATCAAATATTACCTCTTAATTCTAATACTAACCTTGGACATATTGCATTAGGAGACGACTCAAGTAATATTTTCGAAAAGCAGCTTAAAATTTATGGTAAAATCAGACCGATCAAAAAAAGCAATATTACTGATATTCTGAATACTACTAATGATTTAGACACAATTATAGTTAGCTTCCATAGATCAAATAGTACACCTTATAAGGCTTACAATTTTTCAGAAAAAGAAATAAGCATGATTTCTAAATTAAGTGAAAAAAAGACTGTAATACTTGATATTTTTGTTAAGCCGTATGCACTTATGGATATTGACCATTTGAAAGATATTGATGCAATACTTGTCAGTTACCAAAACTCAGATCTATCACAACAACTTAGTGCTGATGCTATCTATGGTGCCCAATCAATACAAGGTAATCTACCTGTTTACGTTTCAAAAACTTATCCTGAAGGATCTGGAATCCAATTGAGTAAACTCAATAGAATTGGTTTTGCTTTACCAGAGCATTTGGGTTTTGACCCAGTTTTAATAAAAAAAATTAAACTGGTCTCTAAATCAGCGATTGATTCAATGATGACACCCGGTATTAGAACCTTAGTGACAAGGAAGGGCAAGATAATTTTGGATGAAGCCTTTGGTTATCATACATACAAAAAAAAGCGACCTGTTTCAAGAATGGATATTTATGATTTAGCTTCTCTAACTAAAATTTTGGCAACACTACCACTTGTTATGCAGGATGTTGATCAAGGTAAAATTAATTTAGATACTACTATTGCTGACTTAATTCCTAGTTGGAAAAACTCTAACAAGTCTAAAATAACATTAAAAGAAATGTTGTCACACCAAGCATATCTAAAACCATGGATACCTTTTTACAAAAAAACATTAAATGCTAAAGGAACTCCAAAAAGATCATTTTATAAAAAAAAATCTTCTAAAAATTTTTCAATATCTGTTTCGCCAAATCTTTATTTAAAATCAAATTATGAAAAAGTAATTATGGATTTTATCAAAGACAGTAAATTATTAAACGATTCAGAATCTAAATACTCTGATCTACCGTATTATATTTTAAAAAAATATTTTGAAAACTATTCTGGAAAAAAATATGATAAAATCGTCAAAGAACGAGTCTTCAATCCACTAGGTCTTAAACGAATAGGTTTCTTGCCCTTAAAAATTTTTCCAGAAAATGAGATAGTACCAACTGAAATTGATAGTTACTTTAGGTTTAATGAATTACACGGTTTTGTTCATGATATGGGAGCAGCAATGCAAAATGGAATAGGAGGGCATGCTGGTCTTTTTGGAGATGCATATTCAGTAGCTGCATTGATGCAAATGTATCTTCAAGGTGGGTACTATAATAAAATTAGTCTTTTAAAAAAACATATTATTGATTCATTTAATAAATCATATTATAAAAAAATTAATAATAGACGGGGTGTAGGTTTTGATAAACCACAACTTAATGGTAATCACCTATCAACTTTTGGGGATATATCAATGGATAGCTTTGGACATTTTGGTTATACAGGTACATATGCTTGGGCTGATCCCGATAAAGAAATAATTATAGTTATTTTAGCTAACAGAACATATCCTAATGATAACTTCTCATTCAGTGAAAATAATGTTCGAACTCGTATCCAGGAAATTGTATATGAATCAATTATTAATTAAAAGATAAAAATTTGAATATAGCGATTGTTTGTTATCCTACTTTTGGAGGAAGTGGAGTAGTAGCTACTGAACTCGGATTAGCTCTTGGCAAAAGAGGTCACAACATACATTTTATTACTTATAATCTTCCTGTCAGACTTGAGGCATTAAATGACTCAAAAATTCATTTTCATGAAGTTAACGTTCCAGATTACCCTTTATTTAAATACCAGCCTTATGAACTTGCTTTGTCAAGCAGACTTGTTGATGTGATTAAATCCAACAAAATTGATTTACTTCATGTACACTATGCAATTCCGCATGCTTATGCAGCATATATGACTAAAAAAATGCTTTTTGACATCGGCATTGAGATTCCAATTGTAACAACCCTTCATGGAACTGATATAACTTTAGTCGGAAGTCATCCTTTTTATCGACCAGCTGTAACTTTTAGTATTAATCATTCGGACAGGGTAACTGCGGTTTCAAAAAGCTTAAAGGACGATACACTAAATTTATTCGACATAAAAAAGAAAATTGATGTAATTCCAAATTTTATCGATATTGAAGCGATAGCATCCAAGGATAAGCCTTGTAAACGCACACTTTTAGCTGAAAAAGAGGAGAAAATCATTACCCATATTAGTAATTTCAGACCACTGAAAAGGATTATAGATGTTATTGATATTTTTAAAGGTATAAATTTAAAAATTAGCTCAAAGTTAATGATGGTGGGTGAGGGGCCTGAAAAAAGAAAAGCTTTACGTTATGTTAGTGATAATAAATTGAATGACAAAGTTTTATTTCTTGGGAATAGTAGTGAAATTGATAAAATTTTGTGTTATTCAGATCTTTTTCTTTTGCCTTCTGAAAAGGAAAGTTTTGGACTTTCAGCACTAGAAGCTATGGCTCATGGGGTCCCAATAATTTCCTCAAATGCTGGTGGTATACCTGAGGTCAATTTAAATGGTAAAACCGGTTTTATTTCTAATATTGGGGATACGAAATCGATGATTAATAACGCAATATCTCTTTTAAACGATCCTCAAAAGCACAAACTTTTTAAAAAACAGGCTCAATTACAAGCAAAAAAATTCGATCTAGAATCAGTCGTTAATTCATACGAAAGAATCTATAATGGTGCAGTAGCCTCTATCAACTATTAGTCTTTTATTTCGGATGATAAATTTCTTTAGCATTAGCATAAATTTTTTCCTTATTAAGGGTCATTTTTTTTGTTTTAAATCTTGAATAAAGTTCCATTTGATCGCTATAATGTTCTGAATCAGGGTGATCTGAGCTGCCATATGAAATTATTGATTCTATTTCTGGACCTTGTTTTGTAAATCGTATTAATTCTATATATGATTCACCACTCACAACTTTAACTTTTCCATCTTTGTATGGTCTGGATGACATAGCCGTAATTACATCAGGAAGTCCAAAAATAGGGAGTACTTTGTTTCCTCTTATCAATTTTTGATAGTCACCTAAAACTACTTCAGTAGTGTTAAAATTTTTCAGTAAATACTTTTTGGTATTCCTTAAAGCACTGATGATAAAAGAAGGAGGAAAAATTTTTTCTCCATCTAATTTTTTATAGAAAGGTCTTAGTTCATTATAAAATACGGCAAATACTCCCGCTCCTAAAGAATTTGAATCTGCCTTTCTATCCCATTTTTGTAAACGTATTACTAGGTCTGAAATATCAGGGTATTTTTTAGGATCTAAGCGGTCCAAATGATTTATATTCATCCAACTGAAGTTATAAGGCTTAGGATATTGTCTGTCATATTTAATTTTTTTAAAATCAGAGTAATTTATTTTTTCATGTTCATCTATAAGCTTCTTAATTCGTGTAGATCTATTATTGTCAAATTTTTCAAAACCCATATTTTTATCAAATTGATTTGGGTTAGGATTGTCTTGTAATCCAGAAGAATGAAAGGGGGTGTGATTGGCGTTGTAAAAATAACCAGATTTTGGCTGTAAAACTTGAGGAAGTTCTTCAATATCATAATTTTGAGTCCATAACGTTTTTCGGGTATTACCTGGAACAACTTGCTTCCAATTATATCCTTTTTCTCTTTTAGGTATTAGCCCATTAGACATGTAAAAAATTGTGTCATTTTTATCTGCATATCCTATATTATATCCAGGTAAAGCTTTCATTTTAAGTATTTTATAGAATTCACTAAAGTTTTTTGCCTTATTCATAAGCCACCACTGATTTAAAGCTCTTATCTCGAAAAGTATAGGGGTCCGAACAGCGTAAAATCCACTTTTATTTTTTAATGTTGGCCCATAAATGCTATTGTAATATTTCTTTTTTATTCTAATGGGTATTCCAAAAAGACTATATCTAAGAATAGCTTTCCTTTTTTTTAGAGATAAATAATTTTCATCAACTCTATATTTCAGTTTCTCCTTAGGATGCATTTCTAAGGCAAAAACATCAGTTTTATCAGGTTCATTTACAGTATGTGTCCACGCTAAATTTTCGTTTGTACCAGTTAGAATATTAGGACTACCTGCAAATAAAGCTCCTAAAATATTTGTTCCTTCTTCACTACAAAGATGAGCTTCATACCATGAGACTGGACCATCCAGTGGTTGATGAGTATTGATAGCAAAATAGGTATCTCCATCAGTAGTTTTTTGGCTATTAAAGGCAAACATATTTGATCCTATGTAATTTTCAGTTTTTTCAATTTTTGTTGAGATATTATTACTTATAATTTTTGAAACCCACATATCTCCTTTGGATGAAACAAAGAGTTGAAGCTGAGCATACCGGAGCATTTTTTTCTCGGTAATTGGAAATAGCTCAGGTACCAAGACTTCATCTGGATTTATTTCAGCATATCTGTTTAAAGCCTCTGCATATGATTTTACAATAATTTTATATTCAGGTGTAATATCAGATACATATTTTTTATCAAACAATTCTTCAGATCCAATAAATTGTGTTATAAAATCTGCTCCTAGACCCTTATTTCCTAAATATTTTGATAAAAGATTATTACCAGCTAAATAACCAATCTGGATAGTTTTAAAATCATCTTCAGCATGTGCCCAAGCTAAACCATAAGCTACTTCTCCATCTGTTTTTCCATAAATATGTGGCACTCCAAATTTGTCACGCACAATATCAATATCCTGGGGATTGATTTGAGAAATCATGAGATTTGATAATAAAAAGAGGTTTCCAAATAAAAAAAATATTTTCCCCATAAAAATCTTGTTTTAATATGTTATTTTGTAGGAAGTTATATAAACAATAAAAAATATCTAAGCCAATGAAAGAATTACTTTTAAATATAACCCTTATACTGACAACAATATCTTTATCAGCACAAGAATCTTTGTTTAATGGTAAAAATCTTGATGGATGGAATATTCATGGAACTGAACTATGGTATGTAGAGGACGGCCTATTAATATGTGAAAGTGGACCAGATAAAGGTTATGGATATTTATCAACAGAAAAATTTTATGATGATTTTGATTTAACAGTTGAGTTTAAACAAGAGGCCAATGGGAATAGTGGCATTTTTATAAGATCAACATTTGAAGGTACCAAAGTAAGTGGGTGGCAAGTTGAAGTTGCACCTCCAGGAAGTGATACAGGAGGAGTTTACGAATCATATGGACGTGGTTGGTTAATTAAGCCTGACAAAGAAAAAGATAAAGTATTGAAAATGGGTAAATGGAATAAAATGCGTATTAGGGTAGTGGGTAATCAAATTCAAAGTTGGCTTAATGGCACCTCAATGGTTTCATTAGAAGATGAAATGATTGGTAAAGGAAAGGGTTCAATTGCACTTCAAATTCATGA
>CENP01002985.1_pt1 | contig 29353 bp, 56 predicted proteins | sample 361281 | NCBI WGS metagenome assembly CENP01 (sample SAMEA2591122, study PRJEB7988) | marine metagenome | biome: marine biome (ENVO:00000447); feature: deep chlorophyll maximum layer (ENVO:xxxxxxxx); material: saline water (ENVO:00002010), including plankton (ENVO:xxxxxxxx) | depth 70 m | reverse complement strand
TACGAAATCACCTGAATTGTTTGCTAGCCCACTTGCTGTAGTTGAAATTATCTTTGTACCATCATGGTATAAATCAACAGCACCATCATTGGTAGCTTCAAGCATTATCTCACCATCAGTTTTTTCTAATCTAACAGTTTGTCCTTGAAGTTTTAAATTTCCTGAACCACCACTTTCTGAAATATAAGAATTAGTACCATCAGAATATATTTCTAAATCATTTGCCGATCCAAATTTAGCCTTTGCATTAGTTGCAAATTCTAAAGCATTGTCAGATTCGTCAAATACTATATTAGCTGCTGCTCCTTGTAGTGTGAGATCATTATCAATAGTTAGAGCGCCTGTTAAGGTAGCTCCTGATAATGCTGTAACAACTTGTGAAGTTGTAGGCACAGAACCTGTCATTTGATCAAAGCAATTGTTTACTTCATCAGATCCATCTACATAAACTTGAGCATCAAAACCAGATGCAAGAGTTACTGTTGCCGCTCCTGTACCTGCTGTTAGTATTAACGATTGGTCAGTGTTGTTTCTTATTACATATACCTTTTCAATGTTAGGAAGTGTTACCGTACACGTGCCCCCTGGAGAACCTGTATAGTTAATGACACGTTGTCTTCCTTCCTCATCTGCATAAGATGTAGGTTGTGTAGTAAATGTCGCTGTATGTGATGTAGAGCTTAACGCAACAGACATATAACCGTCAGTAGAATCTTCCATTCTATTCCAGTTATCATTAGTCTGTCCACCCCAGGTGTTATCATTTTCACCTGTGGTCATTAACCTCAAGCCTAGATTAGACCAGTTCGATGCCATAATTTAACTCCTTACGCTATTCTTAAAATCGCATTTGAATTATCATTAGTAGGCCATTGTATTTCAAATGTACCACCTGATACAGAATAGTCTGCGCCAAAATCAATAACCATAACTGCTGGATCACCAGAAGCCGAGTCATTATAAATTATACAACCTCTTGTAGTAAATGTAGCTGATGTCCATTGTGCGTTAGCAGAAAATGTCAAGTGAGCTGTTGTGCTAGTAGATGAAGGTGTAGTATTCGTTAGAGTATAACCACCTGTTGTGTATCCATTACCATTAGCAAGCTCATCTGAGTTACCAGTTACAGTTGTGTAAGAAGTTGTGGCAGCACCATAAGTACCTGATTGCGAAGCGTTTGCTTTAATAAGAGCCACTTTAAAAGTATTTCCAGAACTGTTTGTAAAGTTGTGGACAGCTTTTAAAATCTCAACTTTAAAACTAGTTGCTATTGCTGATGTAATTGCCATTTAGATTCTCCTTTAATTAGTATCTATTTTTTGTTGTTCTTTGCATTTCGTTTAATTCTCCCTGCATTAGGGTAGAATTTCGCATTTTTACTTGCTCTTCAGTAGCCAGTGTTTGTACAGCTCTTTCGTATAATTGCTGCCATCTTTGCATTTGTCCTTGATCAACTTTCATAAAGTTGCCTGATTCTAATAAACAAGCATATAGTAAAGCATCTCCACAATAATCTCCTAAATAGGTATTTGTTTGTGACGATGAAAGACCTGTTGGTTGTATATTATAACTGATCTCAATGGTTTTGTCAACCGAGGGAGTCGGAGCAAATAAAAAATTCATGTGTCTATTACTAGACGTGTAGCTTTTATTAGTCTTACTAAAAGCCCAATATGCTGGATCGTCACCTGATGTGGTAGCGGGGGCACGCCAATACTCTCGTATAAACGATTCGTCCTTTTCGTATACCCAGTCACCATTCTGTGTTCTGACCCATCTAACATATATTAAATCTTGAGGAACTGCTGTAGTATTGCTATTAGCTGATATTGTCAAAGTGGTAGTAAATTGAGCATTAGTAAAATCTATCTCTCGATACATTCTTTCTTCTGCTAATCCTACAATTACATCAATAGGCGCAATACCAGATCCTGTTGCTGTAGTTAATTCAGTAGAATCGTTCTCTGTAAAATCTATAATAGCTTGTTTAAGTTGTACATATGTAAACTGCATTTATGAACCCCATCTTCCTTGACCCCAAGGATTTAATCCGTATCCTGGGAATGCTGCAGTTATTGTACCACGTTCTGATGTAGAAGACAACCCTGTTACATTAACTTGTGCATTTAATATTAGTGTACCCTGTTGTGAAGTTGCTTGTATTCCAGGCGGTACTTCTACTGAATTAAAGCTAAACCCTAAGCCACCGTGAGCAGATGTCGCGCTTAGGCCTGGTATCTCTTCTGTAAAGTTGAGTGTTACATTAGCAGTTCCTTCTGAAGCAGTTAATGGCAGTCCAGTTACTTGAGCGGCTACTACAAAGTCAGCATCACCTTGTTGTGACGTAGCTTCTATACCACTAACGAAAGCTTGTTGCGCTATGAAGAAAGTAACTGTTCCTAATTGTGACGTAGCTTCTATACCTATAGCTTCTTCTGCCAGAGCTAATGTTGTTGTTCCTTGAGATGTTGTAGCTTCTTGTCCAGGTGGAACTTCTGTTAATGGTATTACTGTAGTTCCTTGTTCTGAATTTAATTGCGTACCTAATGGATGTGCTACTGCACCAAGATTAGCCGTACCTTGTTGAGTAGTAGCAGATTGTCCTGTTATATTCTCAACACTGCTAAGTACTAACGTTCCTTGATTTGCTGTTAGTTCAATACCAGCTGGTTGCTCAGCTAAATTAAATGAAACAGTTCCTTGTGAAGTTGTTGCATGTTGAGATGGTGGCACTTCTGTAAGATTAAAGAATAATCCTGTAGTCCCATGACCTGAAGTCATTTGAATACCAGTTGGTTGATCTGCAGTGTTTATTTGATTAGGTGTTAATGTAAAAGCTGATGTTGCAGATAGTCCTGTAACAGGAGTATCAAGAAGAGATAGTCCTATATCATTGACTCTAGGTGTTGGTGCTGAAATTTGTCCAGACCAATTTCCATATAAAGGACCTAATTGAACTGTAACAGTTTGGTTAGCTCCATCGTTATCAGGTCTTGGATCTTTTAAAGTATCTGTTCCACCTAATTTTAAATATTTTTGTGGATCTAGTTGAGGTTGTTTTTCAGTATAATCTCCTTTATATACACGTCTTCCGTCCCATTGAGTACGAGCATCTTTGTATTTGATCTTACGACCAAATATGTCGTCCATTAAGACTGCATGTTTTCCTCGTGTATATCTTGCCATAATTTTTTAAATGTAAGGAATAGAAGGCTGTACTACAAATGCTGCTCTTTCTCTATCTTCAGATCTAGCTTTTTCCCATTCCTCATTATATATAGCTGTAAGCTCTTGCCTTCGTTGTATATCTACAGACCCAGGCATTTTGTTAGCTAGTTCTACAGTTAAACCACTTATTAAAGGAGGTAAAAATCTTTTTGGTATTTGTACATTTTGTGTATAATCTACATAAGGACCACCGACAGTTGCTTGACCGCTTGCTGTATCTGTCCATCCTACATCGTCAGGATATTTTATTAACCACGCTTTAAATACATACGCACTTATAGTTTGTCCACCACTGACATAAGTCTTGTCAGGTACAGGCCATAAGTAAACTTTATGTGTAGCTTGTCCTGCAGAATTGTATTGAGCATTTCTTTCTACAGCGTATTGTATAGGTTTGCCTTTACTTGCTTTGTTAGGTATATCTAAATAATCAGCGAAACTAATTCTTTCAAGAGGCACATCTCCGATATCTGTTCCGCTGGTATCTCCTACTGAAGCATCTAAAACATCTGAATATTTACTAGAAGAAAAAGTGATATGATCTTGATCAGTAGTCATTCTAGTATCTTCTAGATCTAAAGTAAATAAGTTTACCCCATCGTTCATCCATTTAATTAATAATAAATTTAATGAACGTCTAGCAGTTACTAAATCGTATCCACCTTTTGATGCATCACCAAGTCTTTCATAAGCTTCTTGGATTACAGTATCCAGTGATAAATTAAAATTATGGGTACCTGAAGTAGCCATATGTCCTCCTTACATTATTGTTCTAGCAATGAGGTAACACATTTGAGCAAATACAGTACCTCCTACAATCCAAATAAATTTGGAAAGTCTGTCAATATCCGAAGCCATGTGCTCCAAGTGATTGTCTTTTATTTGAGATACTTTCTCATGTATTAATTTTAGTTCACCTTTTATTTCTATAATAGCTTCTTTGTTTGTTTGTTCAGTAGCCATAGTTAATTCCAGAATACTGTAGCTTCTGAAGCTGTCCCCGTGACTGCTACAAAAATATTTTCTTTTATTACTTTTCCTTCAGGTGGTATATTAATATGTGTACTAGTATTTGCTGTTGCAGATATTTTTAATATTTTAGTTCCACTAGCAGATTGTCCATCATATACGATTGCTGTCGCTGTGTCACTTCCTGCTGTTAATAAAAGAGCTAAAAATCTTTGTCTATGTGCTGTTGTATTTTGTCCATCACTAGTAGCACTAGTACCTGTTGCACCTGTTGCTATGTTGGTCGAATTACTATCGCCTTGGAATGAAATTCCCATATATGTTGTCCTCCTAAAAAGAGGAGGCCGAAGCCTCCCCTGTTATTTATCTATTAAGATACGTTAGCGTTTTGAATGTAACTTATTACAACAAATAACTCACCAGCAGTTGCGTTGCCAGTTGCCATGTTTGCATAAATTTCAACATCAGTAGTTCCAACATTAATCCATCTTGCAGCTCCAGCAGCAGAACCTAATGCTTCTGTTGCGGTTGCAGATAAAGCTAAACCATCTACAAAGTAATCTGGATCAGATGAAGTACCAATATCTAAAGTTGTACTTGATCCGTTTGAGTTTGCAAATAGTTCGTTTACATAAATTTCTATTCCAAAAATAAAAGAGTTTGCAGGTATAACTACGCCTGTTGACGCAGTTGATGTATCATCATGAGAAATTTTTGAAGTAACCTGTGTCATTAACACAGTACCTACGTTTTTCATTTTGCCATTAGCGGCTGTGCCTGTTGTGTTTAAAGTTGATCCTGCTTTAATTGGACCTGTAAAAGTTGTTGTTGCCATTTTTAATCCTTCTGGGAATATAGTCCCAATTTATTTTCTTACTGTCTCTATAAAGTCTGCTTGGCCAGTCAGTAAAATTTGTTAAGTCCAAGAGCAAGAGGGACCCTAAGGCCCCCCTTGATTTGAGTTTATTAAACTCCTTTGTTACCGTAGACACCACGCCAGTCAGAAAAACCGAAAACGTATCTTTCTCTAGCTTTGTATCTTACATTACCAGTCTCAAAGTCACCTTCCATGCTTGTAGCTACTGGAGTTCTTGAGAACATTTTCATGCCGTTAGGGCAATCAGTTCTTAAGAAGAATCCATCTGGATCAGTAAATCTATGGTTAACATAGTAACCACCTGGAATCATTCCAGTAGATTTAAGTGCATTGACATCATTGTCTGCAGTTCCAGGTCTGTATGGAGATGCCATCAGACGCTCTGCTACAAATACCAATTGTCTTGGTATGTGCAAGGTTCTTGCTTGTAGTGCAATTGGTAGACCTTTATCGTCAGTTAAACCTGCGATATCAATTAGTGCATCTTCTAAAGAAGTTTCAGAAAGATCACTATATGTGCTTGGTCTATTAGATGCAGTCGATCCATTTTGTAATGGGTGAGCGTTGGATACCAATGGTTGTCCATCTCCACCATTAGAAACGGTGAATGCATCGTTATATATTGTTGCACCTTTAGTTTGTTTAGCAGCCGACATAGATCGTGCTAAAGCTTTTGTTAGTCTTGTTGATAATTTGTCATACAAGTTATCTTCCATAGCTTCCTCAGTAATTGCGAAAGCAAGAGCAACTGTTTCGTTAGTGTAACGAGCTACCCAGCCTTCCCCTGTTTGAGCGTAAGCTACGCCTGCGCCTTCAAATTTAGTCTGCGCTTCCCCAAAACCTGGGAATAGCACTTCCTCTTCGAAAGCTCTATTTGATGACTCCTGATCGAACAGTACTGCGGCTTCATCTTCGTAACGAGAATACTCTGTTCCGAAAATTGCATTTAAGCCAGGTACTAATTCCTTAAGGAGTTGACCTCTAGTAATTGCCATTTTTTATTCCTCCTAGATTATATCCCAGCATTTCCAGCAGCAATGCCGAATTGATGAGTGTTGATTTTAACAAGTACGTCCATAGTAGTTCCAGCTGCAGTGTAACCCATGTCAGTTTCGCCACTACCTAAAATTGCTAGTGGAAATCCTGCGTTACCAGTTGCTGCAGTGCTTGAATCTGCTACTAAACCAGACTTATGTGTAATTGAAGAACCAGTTGGACCAGCAACTATTTGACAGTTGTGTCCTACTTCAGCTTCCGTAATTGGAGTTACTGCTTGGTCTGCTTGAATTTTATACATAAGATCGGGATCGTCATAGACGTATGCCTTATATTTTGCTTTTGCAACAGTACCATTTGCGATTGATCTCACAAATTGTATGTTACCTGTAGAGTTGTCTGTATATTCTGCACCCCAGAAAACGCCAACAACAGCACCTGGTGATGCTCCTGCCATGTCTGTTACAAGTAAACCAGCTGATAGCGAAACTAAATCGCCTTCAAAATAAGCAGTTGGCGCAGTCGCTGCGATCTTGTAACCGTTTCCGTCAGTGAAGTTATTAGAACGGACAACACCACCTTTGATGTGTTTTACGGGTGATAGCCCAAATCCAGCCATAATAATTTTCTCCTTTGAAAAAAATTGTTAAAAATTAAAGAAGACCAGAATTGGATAAATTCTAATCTTCAAACTTAGTTGTTCTTGGTCCTGAACTATATGTTGTCTTAGACTCGTCAGTGACAGGCATTTGATCAGTAGCAGAATTTTTTAAGTCTTGGTTATAAGCTGAAGCCATCTTTCGATTTTGATCTTCATAGTAAGCATTTCTTTGTTCAACTATCTCTAATGGGACTTTCATTAAAACAAGATCCCCAGATCTAACTGTTCCTTTATGCTTGCCAGATTCCATAACGTCAGGAGCAATGCCCCCTAATTCTTCTGGTTTAACTGGCTCATAACCTTGGCGAATTCTACTATTAACATTTGCGTCATCCGTATTATTTAATAATTCGTGTCTGACCCAACGATAGTGCATTCCCTCTGGTGGTTCTTGACCTACGTCAAGTTTACTCGGAGGTGCCCAAGTTTTTTTACGAGTTGTCGAAGCCCGTGTTTTACGACTACTTTGAGTTGCTTTTGTCATTTATTGTCCTCCCGCCTTATTCTGGCGTTGTTTTTGGCGTGCATATTCTTTTAAGTCCACCCCTAGTCTTTGAGCCATTTCTACTTCTGTCTTGGTCAATTTAACTTTAGATGTACCGACGGTTGCACGTGTTCCGCCTACAACTGTTGGAACTTTTTTAGCTCCCTTCTGTTTAAACTTATCTGGAAATTCAGATCTAAGTCTAGCATCAAGTTCAGCATAATATTCTTCAGGTTCGAGTTCGGGATTAATCCCATCTTCAATTAATTCCTTATGTATTAATACTGCGGCTTGAGACATTATTCTATCAGAAGTTTCATTACCACCAAACCATTTATTTCTTTTTTGCCAATCAAGTGCCCTTCTATCAGGAATTGGTTGGCCTTGTTCAGGTTTAGCAGGAACATCTTCTTCAGATTTTTTCTCAGAAGGATTAGAAGGCATACGAGATTCTGCTCGTGCCTTATACTGTTTGGCGACAAGGGCCTCGGCTTTCACAGTAGCTAAAGTGTCAGTTGCTTTGATTTCCTCTTCAACATTGCCACCTTCTTTAGCAATCTTCAAAGCAGTTAAGGCTTGTTCTTCTCGGCTAGATAGGCCTTCAATATAGTTATTAATTGAATCCAATTCATTACGAGCAGATGCTCTTGCGAATTGATCTGTCTTAGCTTGTAAAGAATATCTTTCTTCCTCTGCGGCTTTGAGTTTTTCTTCTAGTTCCTTTTTTTGTGCGACAAGGCGCTTTATCCGTTTTTCAGCACGCTTGCCGAATACTTTTTTTGAGTCATCTTCAGCTGTTTCAGGTTCTTCAGATTCTTCTATTATTTCTTCAGGCGAGTCATCAGGTGTTTGTTCCTGATCGTTTGCCTCTTTTGTATCTGTTTCCTCTTTTACTGCCTCAGTAATTGGAGACTCAGTATCACTAGTCTCTTCAGGCTTCTCACCTTCATCTTCAGACAAATCTACGACTATATCATCTAGTTCTTCAATTTGTTCTGTTTGCTCATTGTCTATCATATCAGACCTCCTTGGGTGCGACCCACGTTAAACGCTGTTGTTATTGTTTATATTATACGCTAATTATCCTGGTGATGCAAGTTTATTTCGCAGAAACTTTATCTTTATCAGGAACTACCGCAATCACTTCATCATCATTGATAATGCAATATTCTTCGTTGTCATATCTAAATTTATGACCAATATACTTTCCAGTAAGTACCCAGTCACCAACTTTACACCAAGCTTTTTTGTGCTCAGTATAACAATCTTCCCCCATAGCTAGTACTTTAGAAACATTAGTTTGCAAAGACTGGTGATCTTTACTTACATCAGCCAATATAATGCCCCCTGCTGTTTTCTCTTGTATTTCTCTAGGCTTTAATAATATTCTAAAACCTGCTGGTTCTGGTAAATTTTCATCAATTATTTTCATCGTCTTCTCCTGTTGATTTTAATTGTTTAACATATTCATCATGAATCCTGCCTTGCATATCCGTTAATGTTTGGGATACTCCAACTAGATATTTGTAAGTTGCAAAGTCTTCAGCAGCTCCATTAGAAACTTGTTGTTGATTTGTTTCGATAGCATCAGCTAATACCTTATCTATCCTATTTTTAAAAGCGTGTATACTCATTTGTTCTCCTGTTTGGGGGGCACGCTAATTATTTAATTTTAATTGTCTTAGGCTTCTTCTCCTCTGGTACTATCTTTTCTAATTCAATACACAGCATTCCATTGGTGAATTCTGCGCCATTAACAATTACATCTTCAGCAAGACAAAAGCTTCTGGTAAAGGCTCGTTGTGATATACCTTTATGCATTATATCTTTATCTTCCTGGTCTTGTTTTTTGGATTTTATCATCAACGTATTATCAGCATAGTTTACTTCAATATTTTTTTTATCAAAGCCAGCTAATGCTACTTCAATTGAATATTTTAAGTCTCCTATTTTTCTGATATTATACGGTGGGTAGCTCGGTGCATCTGTTTGTATAGATGTGAGCCTGTCTATAAGTGAATCGAAACCAACTGTATATGGTCTGTATGGTTCCCATTCTAGTAATGATCTTATCATAATTTTCTCCTTTTAAGCAAAATTAATTTAAACCCCTTTCGGCGGTCTTAACCATATTATACAGACTTTAGTCTTTTTTGTCAACCATGAATTCAGTCATATATGAATCGTCTGTTTCCATGTGTTCTCTTTTATCTTCTATTGTGTATACTGTTTGATCTATTTTATATCCTGGATTTACTTTTAATCTGTCTCCAATAAATGCATCATCTTCCCATACTATTCTATTATTAGGATAAGCAAAGAAATTGCCATCATCCATTTTAAACATATGAGCACATTTGTGTTCAGGATCTTCTGAGTAATCTGAATCTAACATTGCAGGACTTTCATGTCCCCAATCTATTGTAAACATATAAGATCCTCTGACTAGTTCTTTGTCTACAGTTAAAAGATCTGCTCTCATAAATTTTAATCTTTCTCTAACTTGAACATCTGGATAATGTGAAAAACAATCCCAATACATGTGATGGTGTATCGGCCTGACAGGTGCCCCTTCTTTCCAACAGAAAGCTGTGATAGGTCTTCTTGTCCAGTTTACTCCATTGTCCAACAATGCTTCGAATAGAACAGCCCTTCTTCTCATACTACAAATAGTATGTACTTCACATTCTGTAAATTCTCCATGTCCTTTTTCATGATTGTACATATATTCATTTCTAATGTAAGTTGCAAAAGGGGGTATGTTGTGATTAAGATAAGCCATTTTGTTCTCCTAGGTTATTCCATTTGTTTAAAATTATTTGATTTTCAGGGGTATTCATTTTTCTTTCTACATTAAAAAATAAAACTGTTCTATCTTTTTCTGTATTATTTGATGCTGTATGTATGTATGTATCGTCAAAGCCTATAAGCTTTCTATCTTCGAATATATGTTTTTTAAAATCTATTTCTATAAAACAATCTGAATTATTTGGTGTATCTATACCTAATAATCCTCTAAGATTTCCTTTCCATGGTCCACTGTGTAATCCAATTATTGATCCTGGTTTTAAAATAGAAACTAACATAGATGTCAATTCATCGTGCTTGTTATATATTTGTAATGTTTTAGGAAACAATTTATATGATAGATCACTTATAGGACCATGCCATTGAATAAAATATTTGTACCATTTGTCATCAACAAAATCCTCTATAAAATATGGACTGCCTTTTATAGGATCAATATGAGATAAACAATCTTCTACTTCTTTTTTAACTGTATCAAAATTATCCATTAATTCTTTTACAGAGTCTCTGTTTAACAAGTCTTGAGTTACATCTGCTTTAGTACTATCTGCAGAATTTTCAGCAATCCAATTGTTTAATGTTTGTAAATTTGCCTGAGTAAACGTATTCATCTAGTTGTACTCCAGACAGGTTCTAGTTTTGTATAGCCGAGTAAAGGTAAGTTAATAGACACATCTTCATTTATTTTTATATCTTCATACCACACCATATCTGCACCTTCAGACAACAATCGTTCTCTTTCAGGTATCCACATACTTTCGTAAAGCATATTTAAATTTTGTTTTGCATTAGCATATTCTTCTTTGTCAAAATTAAACTCTTGTCTTAAAGCACCATGAAAATGATTATGTTTTTTAGACATGTAAGTACTATACAACCATGCTTCTTTATCTTTTCTGTCTATTACAATATATTTATCTGCACCATGCAAAGGTTGAAAACAATGCAAGTATTGATATTTAAAAATAATATTTTCTACATCAGGTAAAACAGGATTTACTATTTCGTATACTAGATTATAACCAGGTAATTGTTTATGTAAGTACCCTAACAATAGAGTACTCCCACATCTGCCTGGGTTAACTATGCATATTTTCATTGATCACCACTTAACTTTATCAGCCCAATAAGCTGCAGACATTTTTCCTTTTGATATATTTTTACGATGCCTAGCTTTAAACGATTTACGTTTAGCTTTCATTCTTGCTGACTCTCCTGATTTTGGTTTACCTGCAGTGCTAGCTCCTTGTTCTCCAAACCTTATAGTCTTAACTTTACTACCTTCTTTAGCTACAACTACGTGTGACTTCTTTGGATGACTAGGAGTTCTTTTTGGTTTATTAAAACCTGATACGCCTGCTCTAGCTAACCTTGAATCTTTTTTACTCATCTGTACTTCCTCGTCTTTTTAGCAATGTTCTTAGGTTGTTTAACAAATTGCTTTCCTTTTTTAGTTCCTTTTCTTTTTGCCCTACTAGTTGCTGCATACTCTGCAGGTGATAAAGCTTTTATCGCAGCTTCAGGTAAATATCTTTCACCAGTCTTAGAAGATTTCTTTCCAGACTTAGTTCTCCATTTTTGTTTAGTCCAGTTCTTAAGACTTTGTTGACTTTTTTTTATTGCCATTCTTTTTCTTTTTTAATACACCTTTTAAAGTTTTAGCTTGAGCTGCATGGGTCTTAGATGCTTTAGACAAACCCTTAATTACTTTTTTTATTTTGTTTATTTTTTCTCGCATTTGTTTTACCTTTCTTCTTTACAATCTTTTTACCATATTTCTTTGTCCACTTTTTAGCAACTGCTGGTTCGTTAGCATATAAATATTTTCTTTGCTTTTCAGATTTAAAAGGCATTAAGATTTGTATCCGCCACCTTTAGATTTATATTGTTTAGCTAACATTTGAGCTTTACGTGCAGACCATTGCCCTGGTTTACCACCTTTGCTTCCAGCTTTTATTCTATTAAACAAACCCTTTCTCATACCTGGTTTAGTATAGTTACCAGCTTCGTTAACTTTAGATTTACTTTTTGGTTTTCTTTTTGTAGTCATTTTTGTTTGTGCCCTCGTTATCATTCTATAATTTTTCTAATTTTTAATCTGCCCATGTCTTCATACAGTTCTGCTTTTACTTCTTTACAACTTACATATATTCCTTGTTGATCTTCTCCAATATTTCTAGAAACAGTTCTTTTCTGTTTAAGACAATCAGCAAGACCATCCGTAGGCACCATTTCTATTGTTGAACCGTTTTGTATCATGAGTATTGCAAAAACAACTTTAATGGTTTCCATTCTTTCTTTCCTCTAAGTCTATTAATCTTTCTTCATGAAACTGTATTACCATATCGTTCTTGAGTATCATTGGTATTTCCGCTTCCATTTGCTCTTTGAGCTTGTCTACATTTTGTCCAAGGTATTCTACCAACATAAAAAGTTCTTGAACTTGTGGACTGACCATGCCACCTTTAGGCACTGAATCAATAAAAATATTTGCAGCTTCTAGATCTTTTTCCATAAGCTGTATTTTTGTTTCTATATTATTAAGTCGCTCAATGACTCCAAACCCGAACCAAGCACCAACAAGACAAGCGCCAATAATGCTAATAAGATTACGCGCTGGCATTGAGATGGAGGTATTTTCACTTACATTTATTCCTTTCATACTTCCTCTAAATATCTATTTTCACAAAAGAAAGCCCAAGTTTTTAAAGAGTTTCCTTCAGAATCTACTCCATGTGCTATAGCCAACTCTGTTACAATTTTAGTTTGATTCCAAAATAAAAAGTCATGACAAGCTTCACGAGATTCAAATACTTCTATGTTATAGTCTGAGTACTTAGGTTGTTCCACATCTGTGTACCACAACATTGCAGTTAATAACCAAATCATATATCCCCATCAGTCTTAAGTAATACTTTGTTAGCTCCTGTTTTTGCTGCGACATCCATAGCTTTCTCTGTCAATCTAAGTTTGCGATCATCATCTTTGTTTTCATCATCAATAATCATTTCAGCTTCTTTAAGAGCTAGTTTATCTTCTGCAACTTTTAAATCATTCATCATTTTTTGTGCACGTAATGCAAGATCTTTTTCTTGTATTTCAATGTGAGGATCTTTTTGTTCACCTTCTAGTATTTTCATTTTAGCTTCGTTTAGTTGTAGAACTGAGTCAGAAGCATTTGCCGCAACTAAAGCTAATTCATTTTCTAATTCAGGCGGTAGTTGCTGTTGTGACATAATCATTTGTTGTACACGTGCATCAGGAATCATCTGAGCCATTTCTTGTCTATACTTAAGAGCTAAGTGATCTTGGATGTGTGACATTAATATTTGTTGAACTTGTGGATTTGATTTATACATTGGGTTTTGTAAAAATGTACCATGCGTAATAATGTGTGCGTCATGGTTCTGATCAGGTCTAGCCTGAAGTGCCCCTCCTTTTAAAGCAACCATGTTTTCTGTAACAGGATCACCACTAAAAGGTTGTTGTGTTTGTTTCATATATGACTGTGGATTTTCTACACCCATAGCTGCGAATAGTTCTTGTGATATAAGTTGCATGTTATACATGCTTGGATTTTGTTTTGCGAGTTCCATGATAGCATTTAACTTAGCAAGTCTGTGTGCTTCAGTTGGCATATTAGGATCTGATACAGGTATTACATCAATACTTTTTAAATCAAAATCTACTTTTAAAACTTGTTGTGCACCACCTGCTACTTCATAAGGATAAACTTCTGGAAGATATTCATGATCCAGTCTAGCAAGTATTCTTAAATCTTTAGTTTGCGATTCGTGCATTCTTTTGTGGACAGCTGCAAATAATTTACTAGACTGTTCTAGTAAAGCAAGTGTAGTTCCAACTGGGCCATAGTTACTTCCTGATTCTGCTATATTGTCAGTAGCATCTGCAAATTGTTGAGCAGCAGTTGTTACATATTGCATTAGATTGTACAATGTAGATGATGGTTCTTTAAACGGTAAAGGTTGTAAAGCTTTTGTTAAATCCCCAGCAGGTGCATTGACTTCTCTAAACTCACCAGGAGCAATCGGCTCGTCTGGAGCTAAGACACGCAAACCGTGCGCTTTAAAGCCCCCTGGTAAATTAGCAAATGTGCCAGCATCTACTAGCTGACGTAGTGAAGAAGTAGCCGTCTTTGTTAGGCCACCAATAAGGTGTAAATAACCATAACCATAAAAACCTAAACCAGGTATCATAGTATAGTGTGTAAAATATTGTTTCTTTCTTTGTAGTGGATCTGATTGATTCCAGTTTCTTCTAATACAAAAAACTTTTTGATCTGTTGTCATATAAACAACATAAGGTAATTTAATACCGTTTTCATTTTCAAATCCAGGTAGATCTATATCTACATGCATTTCTAAAATTTCTACTCTATCTAAATTTTGTGAAGGCTTTCTTAAACCTACAGCTTCATCAGCCGTTTGCTGTGCATCACTCTCATCAATAGGTTGATCTTCTATGTAATCTATATCTGCAAATACTCCAGCAACTTGTAACTTTTTAATCTGATTGGCTGACATGGAATATTTATGAGTAAACCGTTCAGCAGTTTCTAAATTAGATGCATAGTAATCTATGTAAAAATCTTGAGCCTTTACATATTGAGTCATTGGCCTGTTTAAAGTTACATCCCAATAAGTTTTTTTAAACGCAGATCCATATAATGCTACATGAAATAACAAACGATCTAACTCAGGTCCATACTCTGGCATTTGAATTTGAGTTTGCCAGTTCATGAAATTTCTAATACGGTTTGCTTGTTGCATTTTAGGTTCTGTTTGTACTCCCATTATTCTAGTACGTACAGGACCTTCTGTAGGATTTAGTTCTTTAAAAGCTTTAGCTTGAAACTTAACAACTGCTTGAGCTAATACGGGGTGAGTTACTCCGCATGCTCCTGGAAAAGGTTCAGAATTTTCTTCATATTGTAAACCTAATAAGTTTACTCCATCTTCTGCAATTACATCATACTCTTCTCTAGATTCTTTATCTATTGTGTAACCTTCAAATAACTCCAGTGCTGTATCGACAATATCTTTATCATCCATAAACTCTACTAAGTTTGCATCAAAGTCTGTTTCTGGATTTCCTAGCATGTCTTCATCTAACATGCCCATAGCTTCTGCTTCCATTAGTGCTTGATCTTCTGGCAAAGTAACTTCAATATTACCTGCTTCATCTACACTAATGTTATCATCATTTTGTGGTATCTTTACAGGATCATCAAGATCCCCTGGTAAAGACGGTGTCATTATCTTTTCAATCGCCATGTATTTTTCCTAAATCTCCTGCATTTAATAATAAGCTCGGTGCTCCTTATTATAAACTCGTTTCTCTGCTTTGTCAAGCCACGTATCATCACCGTGTGTAAGATATCCGCCGTTACGAACCCAGAGTAAAGCTTGTGTTAATGTATCCATGTAGTCATCATGAGCTGATGCAGGGAAAGCTCGTGACTCTTCCATGACTTCTTTAGCCCACGTTTTATTAAAGGGGGCATGAATTCTGCCGTTATGGAACAAAGAAGTAATTGCATACGCTCTAGCTACTTTGTCTCTATCAGGTTGGTATTCAAATATTGGAATGCCTGTCATTCTAAGATCTTGTATTAAAGATTGACCAGATGCTTTCTTCTCAATAATAACCGAATCAGGATTATAGTCATTGTACTTCTCAACAACCTTTTCTCGTAGTGTAGGAAAGTCCCACCTGCCTCTTTCAGCTCCTAGTAATATTAAATTAGGCATATCAAGTCCTGATTTGTAGATACCCCACGTAGTTACTGCTGAATAGTCTGCAGATGTTCTAGTAGAGAACGCTGTATCCCAAGATTGTATGATGTAATCACATTCAGGAGGTGAAGTATTGTCCCAATTTTGCCACCATTCTGCTTTTATTACGTTACCTTCTTCTGCAGTAGGGGATTGACCGTACAATGCATCGAATTTAAAGCCAGGTGTGTTGTTTTTTGTACGGATTATCTCTTCTGTTGTCCAACAAAACCCATTTTCACGGTCAGCTGCAGGCCAAAACGACTCTCCTGCCTTTAATTTTGGGTATTCCTCTGTTAAATAGCCTTGATTTATGAGTTGCCCCCTGGCTATGTTTAGTGTATCTGAAGATTCTGTAGTATTTAGTGCAGGAATCCTTACAACAGACCACTTATCTGCCATAACTCCGCTGTCTTCTGCTTTCAATAGGTGTCCTGCCAAGTCATTTTCATGCCATCTTGTCATAACTATAACAATTTTACCACCAGGCATAAGCCTTGTACGTAAACCAGACGCATACCAGTTGTTTAAATGCTCTCTTCTTGATTTTGAGTAGGCATCTTGCTCGGATATGGGGTCATCAATGATAGCCAAATGAGCACCAAAACCAGCGATACCTGATCCAGATCCCGCTGCAAGAAAAGATCCTGCTTGTTTCTTCTTATGTTCTAGTGCCCAACTGTTTGCCGAGCGATTATCTTTACGAATAATTGTATTTGGAAATATAGATTGATATGCAGGAGAATATATTATATCTCTTATAGCTCTACCAAATCTAGTTGCAAGATCATCACTGTGAGATACAGCAATCTCTTGCCAAAAAGGATTACGACCTAAAGCCCATGCAGGAAAATATGTAGATGTTATTAAAGATTTAGAAGAACGTGGTGAAATAAAAACCATAAGTCTATCTATTTCATTTTGTTCTAACTTCATTAGTTCATCACATAGAACTCTATGATGTGGGCCAACACTAAAGCTTGGATTCATTAACATAATAAATGCCAAGAAATCTTCACGAGCTTGTGTGATTGCTACTCTAGTTGCAGCATCTCTTAATTCTTTTTTATTCATCTATTTGATAGTGTAACATTAATTGAGTTGACCACTGTCCTTGATGTTCTTCTCTCCAGTGTTGTACTTTATTTCCTTGACAAACAAATGCATCACCTGGGTCTAAAGTTAGTTCTTGTGTATCTGTAAAAATAGGCCAGCGATAATTATCAGGATTGTTTGAAATATTTATTGTAACTGTATAATCATAGGTATCTCTATCTACATGTTTTCTCAAAACACACTTAGGTCCATAGATTCTGTAAAAAGAACCTGCAAATTTTAATTTTTTATTTGTTAATTGCTCAACTTTATTTTGACTTAAATTTGTATAAACAGTTGCTAGCTCATCATTATGTGCAATATCATAGCACATTCCTAATTCATCTTCCCATATATAAGATACAAGATCGCCATTTTTAGCTTTCATATAACGATTGCTTCTTTTAATTTTTTCCCAGGTATACCCGTTAAAAATAGATACTGCGTCTTGTGAAATAAAATTTTTTATTTTAGTCGATAACATAAGCATTCATTCCCCATAATACCAATTGTTTGATCATATCTTTTGGTGGATTATACGGATCGTATGCTTTTATCTTTGGCTGTAATACTCTTCCCTTCATTGCTCTCCTATACTTTATACTCAGGTGTCCCTGAATAACCCACTCCCATTTTCTTCATGTCTTTTTTAAATTTTTTACTAATCTGTTTTAGTTGATTGCTATGCACTTTACTTGTTGGTATTTTACTTTTAACCTTTGTAGAATATAAATCTTTTGGTGCCCCTGTTTGTATGTTTGATTTATTTTTAACTTTAGGTATATCTATATTACCAAAGCTAGATCCTGTATGCCCACGCATCATTCCTTCGATTTGTTTTAAATATTTATTTGTGTCGTTTGCCATCTTTTGGTTTTCCTGTTTTTGGATCGCAACCTAAACTTTTCCAGAACTCATCCAAAGCATTGGGAGGTTCTTCTTTAGGGGGAGGAGGTTTGCGTTTAGCCAAATACGTTTATTGTTTGTAGTCTTCTGTTCCAGAATAACCAGCACCAGATTGTTTAGATTCAATTATCTTTCTTTTTAAATCAGGTGGTAATCTTTTTTGTTTATCGGTTAGAAACGTATCTTCTTTTGGTGTATCTTCTCCAGAAGTTATGCCACCTTTTGTTATCTTGCCCATATTATTCCTTTACTATTTTTAATTTAGGTGCTGCAATTTTTTGCAAGCGTTCAATATCTCTTTCAATGTCTTCATCACTATTGCCTGTTGCAAACGCATTTTGTATTTCAGTGATGTTACGATCAGTCCACAACGCTTGATGTTTACCAAGAAGCTCCAGTGATCTGATGGCCGCATTGTAATCGCCTTCTTGTTCAGTTCGCTCCGCTATCCGAACAAGTCGTCTCAAAATATCATCGGACTCAATCTTTGTTCTTTTGATTGATTCACCTTTTAACTCCGATATCCTTTCAGATATTCGGGGCTGACGCAACAAAGTGTACGCATTCTTCTTCGCATGCTGAGTTGAATACCCCGCGCGAATAGCTGCCTGCACTGCATTTAGATCTTTAATAAACTCATTACAAAAGACCTCTTGTCTTTCAGTAAGATCTTTCATTATTTATTGATCTTGCCTTTGCCTTTTTTGTTTCCGAACTTACCGTATGATTCATCTCTGCTTGCTTTCATTTGCTTTTTACTGCGTTTCTTTTTCTTACGCATAGCTATTGATTCGTCTTTACGATCTTTATATCCTTGTTTCTTTTTTGTAGACTTCTTTTTCATTGGTCCTTTGTTTCTTTCGAGAGCAGCCATTTTATTTCTCTTAAGTCCATATGCCATGGTTTATCTCCGTTTAATTTTTTTTAATTATAACACGAATACAGGTTGCAATGCAACCCTCACTAGTCTATAATTAGATTGTATCATGCAAATGGTACATCTCCTGTACTAGGGGAGGATCCCACAGGCGCGTATTCACACACCACACTCTCTCTCACATGCGCCTCCTCCCCTTTTCTCTCGGTCAAGGGGGCACGCCCGACTACTTGAGAATCATTCGCAATAAGAAAACTTCAAATTTTGCAAAAATTTTTTGAGACGCATATAATATAGTACACGCACACAGATTTTTTGGGTGGGGGGTGTAAAAGATTTGTACCCCCTAAACCCCTTTCCTAGTTTAGAATCATTCTAATGTAGTTGCTAGGTCAGTCCAGCCGAGCCTATGCGAACAAATCGTGAACGAATTAAGGCAAACCTTCCCCCAAACTCCAGATAATCCCTGCCAATTTGGCAGTGAATAGATATTGACCTTCCCCCAAATATGTGCATAATAGGGGGTGTTCAAGACCTAGTTTTTCCTTGTCAAAAACGGCTCGAGATCGTTGCCAATGTGGCAGTAATTAGTGCTTGAACATTTTTTAAATATGTGCATAATGTGTTTCAGAAAGAGAGGTTAATTATGCGATCAAGTCAAGTATGGAATCGAGTCCAAGTGTTCTCGGATAGTGGTGATGTTAAGGGTATGCCTAACCACTTTGACCAACAATCTGGTGAGTGGGTGAAGTTGCCCAAGCCTAACAAATCAGAGGGCTATTGGAGAAGTCAAAAAGATATGTACCAAAATTGGAACTATCGTACTGAATATCAAAAAAGCCTACTGAAAGCTATGAGCAAAGCTAGAGGTAAGAACAGAAAAATGCTCATCAATGAACTAAAAAGACAAGGAGTAAATATATGATAGACCAAGAGAAAAACCCGTTTACCAAGAAAATATCTTGCAATATAGATTCAGACTTCGATCACTTTGATACTGACGATCTACAAGATATAACCAATACTGATAACAGCTATTATACAACAGAAAGCGAGGAATAAAAATGGGGATATATTATCAAGGTACTAAGCTAACACCTAATCAAGTAGCTAAACATATGTTAATTGACGCTATGGAAATGAGGTACGAATTTTGGGAAGAACACCATGAAAGCGACTTTGTAAGATATGATGGAGAGGATCATAAATTATCTAAAAAAGAAAAAGAACAAATCAAAGAACAATTAAATAAAAGATTAAATGGAGTGTTAAGATATCTAGGGGCTAATTATTATTATAAACATGAAAGGACTACTAAATGAAAACAACAAGACAACAAATAATTGAACAGACTATCAATAATTCAGATAGACTTTCAAGAGATATGGTGAGAACAGTTGCTCAAAATATGAGTACTCAAGAGATAAAAAGATATGTTCCAATATGTGAGAGGTCAGATGAAAACCCATTGGATAATTTCTATAATAACTTAAATTAATACTTGACAGAAAGTACAGCATACTGTATGTGTGTTGTGCTTCCTATCAAGTTGGTAGGGTAAACAAAAATAAAAGAGGTGTTATATGTTTAAACTAAATTATGTGTACTTCAGAAGATTATATCAAAGATTATGGAGAGCCAATTATAGAGGCGATCATCGAGATTATCACTTTTCTAAGTATATTAAATCATTTGTAATTGATGACAGTACTGAATACGATTACTTCAAAGATGATGTACTCGAGTCAATTTGCAATTATACTGAGGCTGAGGAATTATTCGATTTATTCAGAAATAAAAAGAATAAAATGTATCGGTTGTTAATAGCTACTGAATCGTGGGGTGTGCAATCTGATAATCCAGTTGCTAGTTTATATAGAGCAATCGACCATCTACTTGATTACTATGAAGATAACAAAATGGATTTCTATAATATGCGTGAGTGTGATTGTTGCGGTAATATGTGTGATTCTAATAATACATTTACTGCTTACAATGGAGATGAAGTGATTGGTGATTGTTGCCAAGATAGATACATTTGGTGCGACAATGCCGATACTTACTTGCATGAAGATGACCATGACGCATGGGCTAGTTATGAAGAAGAATCGGATCAAGATTACGATACCCAATTTGAGTATGTCTATCGCTATGATGTGAATGTCTTAGATTATCTTAGTTTCAAAAAACACAATGACCAACAGACAGTAAGATATTCTGGCATTGAAATTGAAATGGAGGCTAAAAGCAGTTGCCCCGATGACTTGCCTACTCGAATTTGTAATGTGTTTGGACACCATGAATATTGTATGTTCAAGGGTGATGGCTCGTTAAGTCATGGCTTTGAGATGGTGACTGCCCCTTGTACTCTCGAATATCACAGAAAACAAATTGATAAACTCTTTGATTCCCTAGTATTACAAGATGATGATGGGGTTTCCTATGTCAAGGGTTGGCATACTGATACTGCTGGTATGCATATCCATTTGGATAGACGTATGCTTACACCAATTCAATTAGGTAAGTTGCTAGTGTTTATCAACAATGATTGGAATAGACCTTTCATTGAGAAAATTGCAGGTCGCTCCGAAACTTTCAAAGAGGATTCTCGTACGACTTCGTATGCCGTCATGCGTGAGAAGAAAATCACTGATGGTGGGCAACGCAATTACAACAAATATGAGGCAGTAAATGTGGCTCATTCAAATACTATTGAACTAAGGATATTCAGAAGTAATCTTACTAAAGATGGTATTCTTAGGGCATTGGAATTTAGTTATGCGTTGGTTGATTTCTTGAAACAGAATACAATGAGAGAACTTGACCAACACTACAAAGAATTCTTGAAGTGGTTTAATACTGCTGAGAATCGGTCAAGCTATCCATACTTTTATGGTTGGCTTGTTCGTAAAAGATATTTGTCTGGTGTAGCTTCTAGAAAAGTTACCCAACAAATTGACCAAGCTATTGAAAATGTTGTCAATGGCTAATCTTAACTTAAGAAAAGGAGATGTGTTATGTGCTTAATCATACAAACTGAAACACCTAAAAATCTCAATCGAGATTTACTAGAGTGTGCTTACGAAAACAATTCTGATGGCTTTGGACTTATGCTATTCAATCAAGGCAAAGTTCACACCCACAAGATTGTACCAAAAACATTCGCTGATGTAGAAAAAATGTGGAACTCATACAAGGATATGGATATTCCTATGGCTTTGCATTTTAGATTCAATACGCATGGCGAAACTAATCGTGCTATGTCGCACCCCTTTCAAGTACTCACTAAAGCTGAGCATGGAAGAGATTTATGGCTTATGCATAACGGACCAAATTTACCTACACCAATGATTGACAAGGGTAAATCTGATACTCACCAATTTATCAAGTGGATTATCAAGCCACAGTTGGCTAACAATCCACACTTGCTATACAATACTGATTGGCAAGAATCACTTGGCGAGATGATTGGAACAGACAAGCTATGCTTTCTCGATGGTAAGACAAAAGAGTTTACCATTATCAATGCAGATGAAGGCAAAGATGTGAAAGGAATTGGTTGGCTATCCAACACCTATTCAATCAGTCGAGGTGTTGGCTACAATTATGATGTTGCCAATGGAAGAAAAGCTCTGAGCCAATACCCCAAATACAAAACATTATACGGAAACTATGGGTATGAGTATGATGACTTTGATGATTGGGATAATAGCTATAACAATAAGTCTTATGCTCAAAGCACTACTGACCTAGCTAAACCAGACGATAAAGATTACGATTGGTTCACAGTAACCGATAATATGTTGGTGGGGGCAAGTCTTGAAGAGATTGAGGACTTAGTAATACAAAATCCTCAAGGTGTAGCCGACTATCTCTATGATATTTGTGCCGTCAAGCCAAATAAATAATAGGGTATCGCCCCAAAGCATAACACCGAAAGAACACCGATTGAATACCGATTGGACACGATCTGACAAGGGGGGCAGATGTAATGATTAGTATGTGTTGTCCATAAATACATACTATATATTGTAATAATAATATATAATTAATCGTATATTATAGAGATATATATGTGGGTTTACCCCAAATCGTTGCCAGTCGGTAATCATTCGGTGATTACTCGGTGATATACGGAAGAAAGTATTTGTATTATATTCTATTTGTGGTATAATACAAAAAGAGAATGACAGTTAAAGCCTTCGTTGATCCTTCACAATAGGGTACATCATTGGTTAGACAATGTAGTTTTAATTGAGTGTGGCTACTCAATCATTCTCACGAACCACGAGATACATTTGGTCGAGTGAAATAAGTTGAACTCTTATGTACAGGAGATGAAAGCCAAAGAGAAGTGGTGTGGCGAAAGTTTATGTATCTATTTTGCCACAACCCTAACTATGTGTGTGCAGTTAGTTTAAATCTAGGGGGCAACAGTATTGCCAAGCGAATTCTCGTTAGCCGATCAGTTGTTACCCCACAATTATGGAGAGAAATATGTTTATAAGAGTTGGAAAAAATATGATGTGGTTGCTATGGTTTATGCTTGGTTTGATCTGGGCATGGGGTTTAGTCGCACTTGTTGCAGCGGTTATGGAGATAAACAGTATGCATGCGTATGAAAATGCGGATACACCTGCAGTAATAAATACTGTTCAGACAATCCCTGTTGAAGTCTACAAACTAGAAAGGGAGGATTGATATGAGTGATGAAGTGCCGATAGTTAAAGTAGGTTTCATAATTTCACAAGAGACTTACGACGAAATGAAAAAGATATGTGAATTAAAAAATATGCAAGAGAATAACTTTGTCGAGTTAGCAATAGATGATCTATGTTTCTTGCATAGGAAAACAATGGAGGAATAAATGGGCGGAGTAAAAAATTGGTTAATAGAAATGCAAGAGTACTCTTGGTACTTACTAGATAAATATCAAGTACCTGTTGCACAAGATAAATTCATAGAGAAGTATGGAGAATCCCAGCTACCTGTGTTTGAACAAGAGAGAGAAAGGACTGCAGATGATGAAGCAGATTGGCTCTACTAAAAAACATTTCTTGCCTGCTTACTTTAGGGGGGCAAGATGTGTTAGATACATATCCCCTGTGTACGATTACGAAGAAGAGTATGAAGATGAATACGGTGAGTGGTGTCAAGGCGATAGATATTGTGTCAATGAAGATGAATGCACAGATCATTATGGATTAGCTAAACAAGTTGCGGAAGATGGCAAACCTCTGTATTTTTTTAGAAGAACTATGGAACAAGCCAAGTGGAGTAAGCGACATCTATCGTCATTAGTACGAGAAAGAAAACTACCTTTGACGATTGCACGATTCAATCGTAGGATTTTAATTATTGATTCTGTCGAACACAAAAAAATTACTTCGTCGATGTTAAAAAAGATTGACAACAAAGATAAATCAAAGTATAATACTAATTTATATCACAACATGAAAGTTTATTTTGAAAGGGAGATTAATTTTGACTAAGAAAATCAAAGAGTTAGACAGGATAAAGGTAGGGTATGCTGATATTAAAATTGAAAGAGTACTCGCTTCCTTTACAAAGAATAATGCAGACTGTTGGGGGCAATACTTATCTCGTGAAAGTAAGATCGAGATACAAAAAGAAGCACAAGGTATTGACTATGCTAACACATTGCTTCACGAAATCATACATGCTATCGTCTATCTGTCGAGTTTAAACGCAGACGGAGGGGCATTGAAAGAAGATGACCACGAAGAACAAGTGACTAACACAATAACTAATTGGTTGATGGGTGTATTCAGAGACAACCCTCAAGTGCTTGACATTATTAAGAAGGAAGTAACTAAGCTATGACAAATGGAAATCCAAATGCAATTATCATTGTAATAATAATCGGTGTAACTATGTCTGCACTGATTGCTTACGACCCAGTCGCAAAATACTTAGGGCTATAACATGAAAGAGTATAATATACCCCATAATAAAGTTATGCATACATGGTACATGCCACATGATTTATGTGATGACCTTATAGATTATTATGAATCAAGTCCTCACAAAAACAAAGGGCAGATTGGTGGTGGAATAGATGAGAAAGCTAAGAAAAGTACAGATGTTTCTTTGTCATTCAGCAGTCCATTGTTTACAGATTATGTTGAGGAGTTACAAAAAGGAATCGACGCTTATCAAGATAAGTATCCTGTGTTGCAACTAGAAAGCAGGTATGATAATTTAAATGAGGCAACCAATATACAAAAGTATTTACCAGGTGAGGGCTTTTATAAAGTACATTCCGAAAGAGAAAACAGTCCTCTTCAATTGAAAAGACTAATAGTTTATATGACATATCTAAATGATTGTGAAAATGCAGGGACATATTGGCCCTATGTTGATGTTAAGATCCCTCATGCAGAGAAAGGTTTGTCTGTGTTGTGGAGTGCTGATTATGTTTACGCACATCAAGGTTTGACAGAAAATGTTAATGATATAAAATACATAGCGACAGGTTGGCTATCTTATGTCGAGTAATATAAAGTTGTTTGTGTATGGTACACTTAAAAAAGATTTAAGATTGCATGGCTTGGTAGAAAAGCATGAGTGCTTGGGTGAGTATGTTACTGCCCCCAAGTATGATATTGTTGATTACGCACATGGAATTTTCCCTATCGTATTTAAAAAAGATAATGGGTTTAAAATAAAAGGAGAAGTATATTCAATAACTCCTCGTCAGTATGAGTACATCTACTTGATGGAAAGGGGGGCAGGATATATGCCAGAACCAGTTTCGCTCGAACCTTCTGATATGAAAGCTACTATGTTCATATACAAAGACGAGCCTAATGATGAATGGTTATCAGATGAAAATGTAAGCATTAAAGATAACACAAAAGAATGGAGAAACTAATGCTTGACTTACTAGCACGAGGTATGATATGGACATCTACATATGGTCTTATGATACTACTAACACTCGGAGCAATTGTAACACTACCTAATGTTATATCTTTAATATGGTTGTGTTGGGTTGCTTATCTATCCTATCAATTAATTTACAAGGAGTAAAATTATGGCAAAGAAATATAAGAAACACCACTACCCAGACAATGAGTTATTGTCCGAAGGGTTTGACGAACTATCAGGAACTATCGAAGACATCTACAATGACACCACTGCTCGTGCAGTGAGTGATGACCTAGATGACTACGAGTATCAACAGGAGCAAGCACATGGCGTACAATCCAAGAACGTACAATTTGTACCGACAGACAGATATATCAAACGCACTCGAAAAAGCTGAGAGATATCTAGCTGAGAATGAATCATCACTTATTATAAAAAGTGATAAGCCTTTTAGTTTAGCTATGAGGTTTGGCAGATACATCAAAGCATTCAAAGAACAAATGAAGAATGTTGAAGATGTTGATGAGTGTAAGTACGACACACTAATGATAACACATGATGATAAACAAATAAGAATAACACATGCTTTAGAAGTTGAGCAACTACAAATGTTTGATGAGGTAACTGGAGGTAAAGTTGAATGACACAAGAATACTACTTGACGAGCGATCGAAATCGTAATATAATCGTAACTACTACCAACTTAGATGAGTTGCGTATGGTGAGAGATAAACTAAATAAACTAGACAAAGATTACTTGAAGAAATCTAAGAGGTCTTTACATGCAGTAAATTTTACAATTGAAAGGACCATAAATGAAGAAGAAGAAACTAAAGATAACTGAAATGCAAGCATACGTAGATGAAATAGATGAATGCATAAGGGCAATGGACGGGCCAATAAAAGAAATGTGCGACACATACCCACCTAATGTAGTCATGGCTTCTATGCTTGAGGTTTCATTGCGTATGTTTTTATTAGCGTCTGGTACGGCAGGTGTGCTCAAAATATTTTCAGGTTGTGTAAGTAATGTATCAACCATGGGGCCACTTGTAGATGCTATGATAGCAGCAGGTCAACCAACTGATCCTCTAAACTTTAAAGAGTTTAGCAACTTAAATATCGTACCAAATGATGAGACAATACACTAGGAGGTAATATGAAAAATAAATATAAGATAGTCTTTACTCACATGTACTCAACACATTGGGAAGTTGAGGCATATGGTAAAGATGATGCAACGCAGAAAGGCTTGGAGTTATCAGAGAAATTTAAGTGGTCACATTCAGCCATGCAATATCTGCACCCAGATAAAACAAAAGAACTTATAACTGTGCCAGACATACAACTACTGGCAGTAGAGGAGCAAGTAGAATGAGCGAAGAAGAACGCATTGAAATACCAAGTGAATACTTGGAGATGGATCCCAAAGAACTAGCCGAGAATGAGACTGGTATACAAAAGATAATAGAGTATCTTAGAAACACTAGAGAAAATATAAGAGCCGCCGAAAAAGCAGGCAAAAGAATAACTGCTAAAGCGGCAACAACTAAACCAAAACAATTTGACGGAGATCCGTTAGCTGTTTTATTAAAGGACAGTTGATATGGCAAGACTTTGGAAAGCATTTTCTTCTCATGAAGCAGGCCCTAAGAAGAGAACCAGTATAGGTAACAGCATACGGAGTCGCCCAAAGAACAAACATAAACGAAGAAACCATAAACAATATAAAGGACAAGGAAAAAAACGATGAAAACTATTGAAGGAAAATTTCAACCATGGGTTCCTAATTACGGGTATCACTCTTGGACATTGAAAGGCAAACGAGACAAAGAACTAATGGAGTATTTAGTTAAAAGAAACAACGATGGCAGATTTGTATCTAAAGATTACTCACTTCCAGCCAGTGAAGACATAAGGGTAGACCCAGAGAAACCATTTGTTAAAGATACTTTAGATGAGATACTTGAGCATGTTCGCACAGTTAATAATAAACTTACGATAATGAAATCCAACTTTGGTTCAGAGGTATGGGGTCAAGTTAATTATAAAGGTGGTTCTACTGCTATGCATAAGCACGACAACTGTTTTGCATTTGTATATTATGTCAATGCCCCCGATGATTGTGGCATGTTAAACTGGTACATAAACTATGATACCAAGTTTGAAGTATGCAAAGCTGATCCTGCAAGTAAGTCTTTATTGTTCTTTCCTGGTTGGGTTCCTCACTTTACTATGCGTAACCAATCAGACAAACCAAGAGTTGTGTTGGCAGGTAATTTAGATTTTGGAGAAGACAATGTATAACGAATTGTTCTGGCATTTTAGCGACACAATAAATGAAACTAAAAGAAAATACATCATGAAAAAGATGGATGCACAAGAAGGAGAGAAGGCCTCAATAATGACACACGATGGGCCTAAGACTGATGAGTCAAGGAGAAACGTCAATGTATCTATATTAAATCATGATAAAGAGTTGACTATGGATACTAGCAACATGATTGCGGTTGCCAATCGTAGAGCAAACTGGAAATATAAAATAGATTGGCAAGAAGCTTTTCAGTACTTGACTTACAGTGAGGGAGGGCACTATGTGCCACATGTAGACAGTAATTTAGATCAAGTTTATGAGTGGGATGATGAAGGAAAAAACATGTCCATTTTTGATATGAAAGATGCATACAAGCTAGGAAAAATAAGAAAGATAAGTACCGTGCATTTACTTAATGATGATTTTGAAGGAGGAGAATTTATGATGTATAGATTAAACACCAAAGATGGTAGTGTAATAGCAGAAGAATTAAATGTCCCATTAAAAGCAGGGGATTGTTTGGTCTTTCCTTCTTGTGTAATGCACACAGTAAAACCAGTTACAAAAGGTAAGAGATATTCTATTGTTACTTGGTTCGGAGGTGACAGAATTGGATAGCGGAATAGGATATATAGAGACACCAAAGTTTCCAAAGTATGTGTGGCTTGATGGTGGTAATGCGAAACAAATGGTATGGGATACGTCTAGTCTTTCATCATTTAGTTCGTGCCCCCGTTACTATAACTTTCAAAACCTTTTAGGATATAAATCTAAAATATATTCTACAGCTACGGGGTTTGGCTCAGCTGTTCATGATGGCTACGAACAATTAGACATGGCTCGTTTCATGGGAAGAACTAAGGATCAAGCAGTGGCCGAAGCTATTAAGTTAGTTCTTGTTGAGCACGGAGAAGACCTGCAAAAGTCTGATGACAAAGCTAGAAATTTAGAAGCGGCTTTGCGTGCCATTGTATGGAGAGCAGAAGAATATTGGGAAGATTCTATAAAGATTGCATCAATGCAAGATGGCACTCCTGCATTAGAGCAAAGGTTTGAAGTTCCAATTAGTATGCAAACTCAAGATGATTTAAGATTTTCTGGTAGGATAGATAAAGTAGCAGAGTTAAATAATGAGTTGTATTTAGTTGATACTAAAACTACTAAGGCAAGTTTAACTGACTACTACTTTAATCAGTTTGCCCCTAACAATCAGATATATGCTTATCTGTGGGCGGCTAAAAATATTTTAGGTTTAGATGTAGCTGGGTTTATTATCGATGCAGTACAAACTGGTGCAAACTTTTGTAGATTTAATCGTGCAGTATTTAAAGTGCCTTCATCTATCATTGAAGAATGGTACGGTGATGCGGTGCATAAACTATCTATGGCTAAAATATATGCTGAACAAAATTATTATCCTGCAGACTTTACCGCTTGTGGAAATTATGGTGG
>CENP01000077.1_pt1 | contig 29519 bp, 25 predicted proteins | sample 361281 | NCBI WGS metagenome assembly CENP01 (sample SAMEA2591122, study PRJEB7988) | marine metagenome | biome: marine biome (ENVO:00000447); feature: deep chlorophyll maximum layer (ENVO:xxxxxxxx); material: saline water (ENVO:00002010), including plankton (ENVO:xxxxxxxx) | depth 70 m | reverse complement strand
GCTATTATTGTAACATCCCTCTCTCCATACGCTTCTTCCAACACATAACCACCCTTAGCCGATAGATTTTCATCCGAATGTTCTATTCTAACGGTCGTTAGACCTTGGCGCGTTAAAACTAATGCGGAGGGAGTGCCTGCACTTTCCAAAGCAATTTTCCAACACTCGGTAGTCTCGATTGAATCTGCTGGCCGTAGAACGTTTAAATTTGGAATTGCTCTCAGAGATGCTAGAGTTTCAACAGGTTGATGTGTCGGACCATCTTCACCAAGTCCAATTGAGTCATGCGTTAGGACATAAATTACTTTTAAACCCATCAAAGCCGATAGCCTTAACGCGCCTCGGAGGTAGTCCGCAAAAACCAAAAATGTGCCCCCATAAGGAACTGTACCACCATGAAGAGCCAAACCATTCATGACGCATGCCATTCCGAATTCTCGCACTCCATAATGAATATAAGTGCCTTGAAAGTCATCTCGAGATATAGGAATTGTATTCGAGGTTTTGGTATTAACAGATCCTGTCAAATCAGCTGAACCACCAATTAAACTCGGCATTATATCAGTTAACAACTCCAAAATTGCGCCTGAAGCCTGACGCGTTGCCACCTTAGGCTTTTCGCGGGATAGGTCCTCTTTATGATTATTTAATATATTTACGATCTCATTGGGAGCCTTACCAGAAATAGCTTCATCAAGCTCTGATTTAAATGGACTATTCTTATACCTATCATCCCAGGATTGTCTTTCATCGGAATTTCGCGAGCCTGCTTTTAACCATAAATCACGAATGTTTCTAGGCACTTCAAATGGCTCATAGGGCCATTCCATTTTCTTTCGAGCCAAAGCTATTTCATCGTCTCCCAGAGGTGCACCATGGGTACCCGCTGTACCTTGTTTGTTCGGCGCACCCATTCCAATTATCGTTTTACACGCTATCATGGAGGGTTTTTTAGACTCCTTTGCTCGCACAATTGCATTAGAAATTGCTTGAGGATCATGACCATCAATACTTTCCACATCCCAACCACACGACCCAAAACGTTTTAATTGATCATCCGAAACACTCAAATTTGTGCTTCCATCAATGGAAATAGAATTATCATCAAAAAATACGATGAGTTTGGATAACTTAAGGTGTCCTGCTATCGATATCGCTTCGTGACTGATACCTTCCATTAAACATCCATCACCGGCAATCACATAAGTATGATGGTCGATTAATTCATCACCAAATCTAGCATTCATTAACCTTTCTCCGAGAGCCATTCCAACTGCCATCGCAAGTCCTTGGCCCAAAGGCCCTGTCGTACATTCTATACCTGAAGCGTGTCCATATTCAGGATGCCCTGCCGTCTTAAAACCAAGCTGCCTAAAATTCTTTAATTCATCTATTGGCATATCAGCATAACCACTTAAATGTAAAAGTGAGTAAAGTAGCATTGACCCATGACCCGCTGACAAGACGAATCGATCACGATCAAACCAATCAGGAGAAGAAGGATCATACTTTAGGAACTTTGAAAATAAAACGGTTGCAACATCCGCCATGCCCATTGGCATACCTGGGTGGCCACTATTCGCCGCTTGCACGCCGTCTACCGCTAAAAAACGGATAGCATTTGCCATTTCGAAATGAAATTTTGAGAGAGAGAGCTTTATACTATCTTGTTTATTCGACATTTGACGTTAGCTCCAAATCCAAAAAGAGAGCAATACAAAAAATAATGTCCTACACACTAGTTCACCCCCTGCCACAGTTTAGATTTTCTAACATTTTCAATACTGCACGTCTAATATCATTTATCGCAAAGTTATAAAAACAGAACATTACCAGAAAACCAACCAATATTCGTTATAAATTGCTGGCGGTATACGACTCAACGAGCATTTTCGCAAGACAGTTTATCGAATCGGAGTAATTTCTTAAAATATCAATTAGTTGACTAAAAATAAATTAACTGATGCGTTTTTTTTCTATGAGTCCCAAAGTAAAGGACATGATAGGGGGAACAAGTGCAAGAGTTAGAATTGCGGATAAGGATAGTCCACCCAAAACTACAGACCCAAGACCTCTGTATAGTTCAGAACCGGCTCCAGGAAAAACGACAAGGGGTAACATACCAAAAATCGATGTAAGTGTAGACATAAATATAGGCCTTACACGGTTACGTGTAGCCTCCTCAATTGCATCACCAGGTAGCATGCCCTCTTCCCTAATATGATGCAATGTTTGATGAACAAGAAGTATGGCGTTGTTAACTACGATACCAATTAAAATAATAAAACCCATCATCGTAAGCATATCTAAAGATTGATCCACGAATATGTTTAAAATTGATAAGCCCATTAGCCCACCTGCCGCTGCAACAGGAACTGACAGCATAACAATCAGTGGATAAATAAAACTTTCAAATAAAATAGCCATCACTAAATAAACAATGACAATAGATAACAGTATATCGAAAATAATTTCATCCCAAGTCTCTTGCAATTTATCAGCGCTTCCCGAGATTTGAATTTGAACACCGTCTGGAAGACCGCGCTCAATCATTGGAGCAACAACTTGATCCCGAATGGTATCAATCGCACCCTCCAACGGAATATTATCTTTCGGACTAACCTGAAGAGTTACTGTTCTAAACCGATTAATTCTTCTAATTTGGCTAGGTCCATTTGTCACCTCAATATCACTCAGAGCCTCGATCGGAACTATTCGGCCGGATTGAGTAACAATGGGTAACTGATAAATTGCTTGGGTTGTTTCTTTCTCATAACCTTTTCCCATCAATGTCAAATCAAGTCTTTTTCCCTCAAACGTTACCTCGGCGATGCGCAAACCATCGTTTAATGCGTCAATCGTTTGCCCCAACTCGAACGATGTCACACCGTTATCAGCAAGCTTTAATCTATTTGGTGTTATCCGTATTTCAGGCTCGCCAAGGGAAAGCCCCGGCTTAGGTCTAATCCTGTTACCTTCGCGTGGCGGAAACTTTGAAAGTAAACGAAAAAACACCGTTTGAGCAATTTTATAGTTTTGTTCTAAATCTGGCCCCATTACATCCACATTAATACCTCGCCCGGATCCTATGGAACGCCCCCATAAGGAAGGCTGGAATACAAAAGCAAACGTTCCGGGCTCCTCTCTTGCAGGATTTTGAAGGATGGGGATAAGATTACTAACTTTCGAGTCATCTATATGTGTTCCTGCAATAAATGCGCGCCCCCTCAATGCAACGTAGAAAAAACGATCAATTTGCTTTTGGACATCCCCTTTAACCTTCTCAAGCGCCTTACCAGCTTTCGAGGGCACATCCGCCCAATATTTTCGAGTTTTCTCCTGAACCCTGGTCATTATCCTCGACATTGTGTCAAGATTGTATCCAGATGGTGGCTGCACAAATCCAATAACTAAATTTCTATTACCAGTCGGCAAATAATCTATTTTGGGTAATGCAACCCAAGCAAAAAAACCAGCGCCAAAAGTCACTAAACACACAAACCCAAGCGCTTGCGCTTTACGTTGAACTACATATTTTGCAAAACTAACCCAAAATTTTACAAAAGCCGATGCAAATACATCTACAACAGGGAGCCGTAATTTCTCGCCTGTTGAAAATTTTTCATTTTTGAAAATATAGTTGGATAAGGCAGGTATTAAAGTAACAGAGACCAGTAAAGAAAGGATAACAGATACCGAAATCGCAACACCGATATCTCTAAAAAGCTGTCCCGCCTCTAGATCCATAAATAAGATTGGAATAAACACCATTACTGTGGTTAACGAGGATACCAGTACGGCAGGCCAAACTTGGGACGTTCCCCTATATGCCGCTTCGGATGAACTCATCCCCTGTTGCCTCAATCTAAAAATATTTTCGAGAACAACAATAGCAGCATCAACAACCATCCCGACTGCAAATGCAATGCCGGCAAGGCTTACTACGTTAAGCGACCTTCCCAAAAAAGCCATAGCAACGAATGTGCCGATTACAGACACAGGTATTGCCGCCCCTATCACAATCGTGGGACGCCATGACCTTAGAAACAAAATTAAAATTAGAATAGCCAGACCACCACCATAGTAAATATTCTGAATAACTAGATCGATGGAGGAATTGATATAATCGGTTTCGTCATAAACTTGTCTCATCTTTAAACCAGCGGCAAGGACTGGTCCATCAGCCAATGCGAGCGCAGTGGCCCTTACTTCTTTCATGGTTTGCAAAACATTGGCACCTTGTTCACGAGTAACGTTCATTCCGAGAGCGGGCCTCCCTCTAAAACGTGCTCGACCAAACCTTTCTTTGTACGCCACTTGAACATCAGCGACATCGGACAATTTGACCCTTCCTAAGTTAGGTCCGATATTTCCTTTTGCCTCACTTCGAATTAAAATGCCTCGGATTTGATTAAGTGTCGATAGCTCGCCTTCAGTTCTTACCACATACCGTCTTTTACCTTCGTTAATATCACCCCCTGTTACCGACGTGTTTTCGGCGCGAAGCTTGCGAACCATTTCAGGTATTGTGATGCGATACAAAGCTAACTTTTCTGGATCAACGATGATCTGAACTTCACGCTCTGTCTCCCCGAACAAGTTCACGCCGCCTATGCCGGGGATACGTTCAAACCGCTCCTGTATTACGTCTCGGAGAAAATCACCATATGTACTCATTGGACGTTCGTTTCCATCCAGGCGCGTCAAACTAAACCACGCTATAGCATTATCCTCGGTACCCGAGGTGCTAATTTCGGGCTCGTCAGCCTCTTCCGGGTATCCAGTAACTCGATCAAGTCGGTTTGCCGTCAGCAACAGTGTCCTGTTAAAATCAAGCCCTGGTGAAAACTCCAAAGTTACGACACCCGAGTTCGTTTTAGCCTCTCCTAAGATGCGCTTTAAGCCTTCTATGCCCTTCAAAGCCTCTTCTTGTTTTGATACAATTTCTCGCTCTACCTCGGTTGGAGACGCACCCCGCCAACTTGTTTTGATGATTATCACTGGCTGTCGAACATCAGGAGCCATCTGAATGGGAATTTTTTGGAGAGACACCCAGCCGAACAAAATCACCATTAAAACTACAGAAATAACTGCTGTGGGCCTGAAAATGGATAATTGAATAAGATTCATCGTATTGTTCCCTACTTCGCTACCTTAATACGACCACCAGCACCTAGACGTTCATTACCTCGAACCACAACTAAATCGCCTGCCTTAAGTCCTTTTAAAACATGAAATTTATTACCTATTCCGCGACCCAGGCGTACACTTTTCATTGTGGCATTATCTCCCTTAACCACAAAAACAATATTACCATTTGCTCGCTTAAGAACCGCATCTTTGTTTACTAGCAATAACTCGTTTCCAGTTGTCATCGGCAGTTCAACTGTGACACTCTGGTTATCTGCATACTTAGCAGCATCAGAGCCAAAATCAACTGACAAGCGGACAGGACGGGTTCTCGTTCGAACATTTTCGTTCGGGATTATGGCTCTAACCTTCGCCGAATATACTTTACCTAAGTCAGAGATAATGCGGGCTGTCGTATCTTTTTTCATTGAAAACACTTGGAAGCTAGGAATATCGGCCTCTACTTCAAGGGCCTTATCGTTAGAAAGTGTTAAGACCCTAGCTCCGACATTTACATAACCGCCTTTTTCAACATGTTTTTCCAAAACTACAGCATCAAAAGGAGCTCTTATCCTAGTATTTTGAATTTCAATTAACGACTGCTCTAGCGCTGCCCGAAACTCGAGATATTGAGCTTTTCTCTCCGCAACCAAACCTTCTTGATCCTCAAATCTTGCTCTCGAATAAGCGGCTGACTTCGATAGCTTCTTCATACGGGCCAACTCACGCTCAGAATTTTTCAACATGGTATCGTAACGAGAAACCTGCGCGGCGATGCGTTTTCGTCCGGCTTGAAGACTACTTTGAGCAAGTTTTACTAGTACATCTCCTTTCTTTACTCTATCCCCCACATTAACATTGATCTGTTCAATAGCCCCGCGAACTCGAGCCGCTAAGGGACCATTTTGAAGAGCCATTACGCGCCCTACAACTTTAAAAGTTTCATTTGTTCTGGTAAAAATAACTTCTTCCAACTTTACCGTTTGAGGAGGACGACCACCTCGAGATTTTTTCTTTCTAGCTTTAGAGTCTTTAGCGGGTTTTGCTGCGTTTTTCTTCTTCGCCACTGTCTCTTCTTTCTTTGGGCAACCCGTACCTTGAAAAAATGCAGGTATCTCAGCGCCGTCAAGACCTCCATTTTTGTCGCAGTCCATCTCATCAAAATTAGCATCCAGCGGTCCTCGAGCTTCGTCTCGATCAACCAACCCGTTTCCATTCGCATCTAAACCCTTAGCACGGTCAGATAAAGGCGCGGTATCTGCAAAACTTTTGAAACTGGGCGTGAAACCGATAAAAGTAAGGAGCCCCAATACGACAAATAAAGACGTAAAACTTACTCGTATTTTGTATAAACTCATAATTTTCCCCACTCACTTAAATTCTTATATTACAGAGGATAAGGTTTTTTTTATGTTTGAAGACAACTTTTATCGATTATTAACGGTTAACTATTTCTTTAATAATAACCTTCGTTAAACACATAATCTGAAAGTACCAGTAATCCTTTTCACTCAACCAAAATTTATATGATCCCTTATCACCAAAGTATAATAAAAACTATACCCTTCATATTTTTTTACGAACTTTTGTTCTAATAAGATTAATAGTTGAATAAAACATTATTTCCTAATCTAGACATATACAATGTGTAAAGCATCAAATGCATACTTATCTATCCCACAAATCTTCACCACCATCTAACCAATTTCTTCCATTTTCAATTAAAGACTCCAGCCTCAATCCCGTTAATCCAGGCATATCTCGCTTTACCTTATAACCTAAGCTATGTTGAAAATATGCAAGATGACAATACCCAGCTGGATAAAGTTTTATAATTTCTGGATTTAGGTCAAAAACTTGACCAGGAATGAGAGGTGTCATCCGATCCCTTTCATAAATCGGTTGACGTAAAACCACACGCCAACCACTACTAGTCAACTCTATCAAGTCATAAAATCGGCCCGTACACACAATATCACATTCGACACCATGAACATCGCCACGCTGAGAAATTGTCATCTTCGTTTGGGCTATTGCTCTCGATCCCCGAATCTGTATTTCCGAACCACCCAAAAAATGGAGGATATAAATTCCACGTTTGAACCCCTCTATACTTACTTTTATAAAATCCTCAGCTGGGCCCTGAAACCACGTCGCCATCATTCGGCCATCATCAGCCCAAACAGTTCGGAATTTTTCCCAATCAGCTGCGTCTCGATAAATAACCCATTTCTCAATTAACTCACGAATTTCTAATCGATCGATTATTTGATTATCTTTCATTTAGTCAAAACACCCCATTAAATATCATTTGAATTCTAAGCATAAAATTTTATATTATATTTAATGTCCAAATAAAGGAATAATAGGTAAATTACAATGAACCAAAATCAACCAGATGAACAAATATTTTTTAATGACCCCGCACTAGATAGAGCTTTTGGGGTAGTAATGGCTCTTGCAACTGAAGTGTATGTTTTAAAGGACAGACAAACAGCTTTAGAGCGAATCTTATCAAGAAATGGACTTTTAGATCTAGAGTTACTTGATGCTGAACCCAGTGAAGAAGAGAGGTTAAATAGTAAATCAGATCGGGAACAATTTGTTTATCACCTAATGCAAAGCTTAACAGGTAAACAAGTATCAAAAGGATAAATCGATAAATGAATAGATCTGCTATTATTAATAAAAGAGCTTTTTCCGCAGCGCAGGATTTTATTCTATCAACCAAAACTTTTTGGACGATTGAAATTTTCTCGCAATTAGATAAAGAAAAACAAACCGAAGAAATCGAAAAAACAACAACTTATAAGTTCTTTGCGTGGCTTGAACGCCATCTTCAACGTTATAAATATTCCGGACGTTATGGGATATATAATTTTTATAATCAGCAACACGAGAAAATCAAAAGTCCGCCGAAGAATCATAAAAACCTTAAATTAGATCCGAGTATAAAACTTCCAAAATATTATACTCAAATTGATATTCACCAACATCCAGGGGGATTGTCAAAAGACAAAACAGCTGGATATGTCTACGAACATGGCGCGCGATCAACGACGCCGCTGGGTGTGCGTAATCATCAAGACCTACATCATAGATTTACCAACTCAATCTTGGCTTCCGGAAACCCCAAAAAAATATTAGATATGGCCTGCGGCTTTGGAAAGAGCACACAACCCTTCTATAAAAAAATACCCGAAGCTAAAATTATTGGTATTGATTTATCAGAGCCATGCCTCACTCTAGGATCATCGATCGCAAGAAAAGATCAGGCATCAAATGTCACCTACATGCAGGTTAATGCCGAAAAAACAAACTTTAAAAATAAGCAATTTGATTTAGTGACATCGACAATGCTTTTACATGAGTTACCTCCAAAAAGCATTAAGAATATTATATCCGAGGCTCATAGAATTCTAAAACCAGGCGGGAAAATGGTACACCTAGACTTTTATCTGCTTCCAGACCGATTTAAACGTTTTATTCACTTTGGTCACAGCAAAAGAAACAACGAACCTTATATGGTATCTTTCGCGAAAATGGATATCACTGGAATTCTCAAAACTCTGGGATTTTCAAATATAACTATTGAACCCTTTGAGGAAGCAGACGGCGTTCTTGATCCAGAATATCAAGCTTGGAGATTTCCCTGGACTTTGATTAGTGCCGAAAAACAATAAACTCCAATATCAAAATTAATTTATTGTAAATTTATTGTAATCCCTGAGATTAAAAGTGCAGTGTTGACAGCAGTTGTCACAATAGCGCGACACTTAATGTAATTAAGCGATATTCTATCTAATTTAAATAATTGATAATCAATTGCTAACAAGACAAAAAATAACAAAATCAAAATATAAAAAAAATATACAGAATTGAGGATTAAAAATAAAAACCAAGCAAGCAAAACTATAGAATTACTCGTCAGGGGTAAATTTATTTTTACCAAATCAACTCCCTGAATAAATTGCCCCCAATGTACCCCTGCGATAAAACTGCAAATTACAAGACCATAGGATCCAATTATCCACTCAAGTCTTCCGAGATATAAGATTTCTTCAAAGCCTAAGACTAACAAAATACTGCCAATTACAAAGGGTATGGCACCCATGTAAATAAGGGTAAAATGAAAATTTTTTGAGCTAATCATAACATATATGTTGTAAGTAAATAGATTTAAAATTCAAGATAAATTAAATTTCTAATGATAAATTAGGTCTACTTGCAAAGTTTAAAAATTAGCATAAAGACAACTCTTAAAATAGTAAAAAATATGATTGTCAAAACAACCATTTGACAGAATACAGAATTCAACTCACAAACAGATAACAAATTAATTTAAAGGACTAAAAATAAATGTCAGATTACTATGAACGATCGAAGATTTTACATGAACAACTTCGTGGCAAAATCAGTGTGCACAATAAACTTCCCATTGGTAGCAGGGATGATCTTTCTCTGGCATATACACCCGGTGTAGCGAAACCGTGTGAGTTAATATCGGAAGATCCGGATTCTGCATATAAGTTAACAGTTAAAGGAAACTCCGTAGCCGTTATTACAGATGGTTCAGCAGTATTGGGGTTAGGAGATATAGGACCACTAGCGGCACTTCCAGTCATGGAAGGTAAAGCTCTTCTTTTTCGAGAGTTCGGAAAAATTGATGCCTGGCCAATCTGTGTAGATACCAATGATCCAAAAAAAATAATTGAAACCTGTCGTCTTATAGCTCCGAGTTTTGGAGGAATAAATCTAGAAGATATTTCCGCGCCTAGGTGTTTTGAGATTGAGGAAAAACTTCAAGATCTTGGTATTCCTGTTTTCCATGATGATCAGCATGGTACCGCGATTGTATTGTTAGCCGCCCTAATTAATTCATCAAAAGTAACCAGCCAATCCTTGGACACCATGTCGGTTATAATCAATGGATCTGGCGCAGCGGGCATTGCAATAGCAAAACTCATCTCGGGGGTTAGTTCTGAGAGCCAAGAGTTACAAGCTGTTGCTGACGTTATCGTATGTGATTCAAAAGGCGCCATTTCCAGTGATCGCACTGATCTAAATACAGAAAAACAAAAACTATTAGAATTTACGAACAAAAACAATATCTCCGGTTCGGTCAAAGAAGTAATTAACGGTGCAAACGTTTTTATTGGCGTTTCAAAAGGCAATGTAATTTCAGCAGAGGACGTTAAAACCATGGCACAAGATCCGATTATACTAGCCATGGCAAATCCAACCCCAGAGATTATGCCGGATGAAGCGAAAAAAGGCGGTGCTCTAGTGATTGGTACAGGGCGGAGCGATTTTCCTAATCAAGTAAATAATGTTTTAGTTTTCCCAGGAATATTTCGCGGCGCATTGGATGCGCGGTCACCAGTTATTAATAATGCAATGAAGTTAGCTGCCGCAAAAGCACTTGCAGAGTCAGTTCCCAATAACGAACTTTCTACCGATAAAATTCTTCCCCATCCACTTGATCGAACTGTTGCACCCATGATAGCAAAAGCCGTTAGAGTAGCGGCTCGCGTTAGGTAAGAATTTGAACTAATAAAATAAGCGCCATATTACTTTTAGTGGAAATCATATTAATGTTGCGATAAATCTTTTTATCTAATTCTACCCTACTATGTAGATGGAAATCCTTTTGGACGCGGGTCGATGGGTAGATTATTCTTCCCAACGATATCTTCAATCATCTGAGCTAAAGACAATAACTTAGCCTCAGATTTTTGACGCCCTATCAATTGCAATCCTACTGGTAGGCCTTTTTTTGTAAAGCCTACGGGAATAGACAAAGCTGGGCACCCTGCCAAAGTAGCCGGAAATGTGATACCCATCCAGTCAACATAAGTATTAAATTTCTTACCATTACATTTTTCAACGAAACGCTGCTCTATTGGAAAAGCGGGTACAATGGTAGACGGGACAAGCAAAAGATCATAATCTTCATAAAAATCATACATTGTTTTATAGATCTTACCTCGTTGGGTCTCCGCATTACCAAGTTGATCGACAGATAAATCATACCCTACAGCAATATTATCAAGCAACTCCGGTTTAAAGTGATTTCGAAAGTCTTTAACCAAAGGCCCCATAGTCATTGCAAAAGAGTGCGACCTCAAGGTCCAAAATGTTTCAATAACATTGTCAAGTTTGGGGCAACTATCTTCAACAATAAGACCAAAATTTTGAATTTTTTTTGCTGCTTTGCGGCATATCTCTGTTACTTCAGGGTCAACTGTCATAAAACCGAAATCAGCACTAAAAGCAATTTTAGCGGGCTTTTGAGATGACTTTGCAGTTTCCAGAAATGATATTTCAGACTTTGGAAATGATAATGGGTCACGATAGTCTTCTCCTGTCATTACATCAAAAAACAGCTCAAGGTCTGCGACATTTCTGGCCATTGGACCCTGAACACCAAGACTATTAAATGGCAACAAACCGGGGCCTTGTGCTATTCTGCCTGGACTTGGTCGCATACCCACAACTCCACAGAAACTTGCTGGGTTCCGCAAAGAACCTCCCATATCTGAGCCATGTGCCAACCAGGCCATTCCAGATGCTAGGGCTGCTGCAGCACCACCTGATGAACCCGCGGTAGACATTCGCAAATCCCAAGGATTTAGTGTGTTACCAAACACATTATTAAATGTATTTCCGCCCGCACCGAATTCTGGTGTATTTGACTTCGCATAGACGATTCCTCCTTCAGCCTCAATTCTTTCAACGCTCATATCCGAATAAGAAGCTATTCGATCCTTAAAAATAGTCGAACCTGAAGTAAAAAGGATACCCTCCACAGGAGTAAGATCTTTAATGGGAATAGGTAATCCAGCTAAGATACCCCGCTCTTCTATAGGTTTCTTTTCTAATCCATTAGCACGCTCAAATGCACGTTCAAAACACAAAGTGGGAAGCGCATTTACCTGATGATCAATTGAGTCTATTCGGTCTTGAAGGCAAAGTAAAAGATCTGACGGTGAAATTTCTTCTTTCCTAAGCAAGGAAACAACTTCGACCGCGGTTTTATTTATAAACTCGAGACTATCTGACATTTAAATTACACTCTTAATTTAGGAGACTTCATTCTCGTTTTGCGTTTTTGACATAAATTATTATCAAGCGCTTTTTTTATCAGCCTGAAACTTAACATAAACCATTTATACTCCGAAAAAATACTCGAGTTACTGTGCAATTGCAGCCATATATTTAGCCGCCAGTTTCGTTTTCCGTCTTCGGTCAAAAGCATCCAACAATTGATAAACAACATCCAATGAATGATACAAATCATGCAGAATAATCGCAGATTTTAATAACCTGTTTGGATGGGTTTTATCGTACTTTGTAAAATCACGAATGAATAGAGCATCACCATCAAAAATCTGACTTAACCCCGCCGTTTTACTATTTTCAACAAGCATAGGCTTTAAAACTCTACTTCTTAATGGAACAAACTTGTGAAAAACAAAGCCTAGGCCTCGCAAAAATAGCTCAATTTCGGAAAACAACGGCTGTTTTAAATACAACTCAACGAACTCAACTTCAGTATGGATAACGCAGCAATTTTGTAATCGTTTAATGGCATTCTCAAAAACAATTAATTCTCCACCTTGGATATCGATTTTAAGCAAATCAATATTTTTAATCTCCCTTATCTCGTCTAATTTCTTAGTGGTAATATTTTGCCTTTTTACCACACGTGCAAAATCTGAAAATGAGTGAAAAAAATCAAGCACCTTGAAGTTTGGCTCAAGTAGAGATGACATTTCAGGCGCAGCGCAATGTTTAAATTCATGCATTTCCCCATCGCCAACCGCATATGGCAAGTATATTTCTGTCGATTTTTTATTGCTATTTAATACATCAAGTGCCTCTTGATTAGGTTCAAAACCTACTAAAGATGCATAATTATTATCTATTAAAGATTGATATGGCGGCGCTCCGCCACTTGGACTGGCTCCTATATCTACAACATCAATATTAACTTCTAACTCAAGAATTTTCGCCAATGGAATTTTAAGTTTCGATTCAAACATAGACACCAACTTTTATCTTATTAACTTCTCTAAAAAAGAAACTTTAGTTAAAATTAACAAAAAAAGTATTATAGAAACACACTGAATGCCAAGCGTATAGATAAATATATGTTGTTTTCATATTATAAAAAAGGGATATTTAAAAGTTAAAAAAATTCGTTCGATGCAACTCTTGGTAGATTAATTATGGATTTACGCCAGTTTGAACATTTCCTCATGGTTATTGAACTAGGAAGCTTCGGTAAAGCTGCTAGGCAATTGCAAATAACTCAATCTGGATTAACTAAGAGTATTCAGTCACTCGAACAAAGTGTTGGAGCCAACTTATTTGTTAGGCATACGAGAGGCGTAAACCCTACAAAATTTGGCACATCATTGTCTCAACATGCTCGGCTTATATTGGCGCAATCTAAAAATGCGAAAAGAGAAATACAGGCCTTAAAAGATGGACTAGCGGGTAAACTAGAGGTCGGGATCGCTGCTGCGTGGTTAATGGGGGACAAACTTTCCAAAATAATTTCAGAAATCATACAATCCAATCCGAGCCTTAATTTAAGAATATATAGTCAAGTGAGTTCGAGAAAATTATTCGAACAACTTCTGCAAGGGAGACTTGATATTATGATCGGAACTGAACAATCTGCTGGCATACATCCAGATTGTAATTTTATTCATCTAACAGAGAGTACCCACGGTATTATAGTCCGCAAAGGTCACCCACTTCTCAAAAAAAAGAAAATTTCAATTTCTCATTTTGACGATTTTAATTGGATTATGCGTGAGCCAGGTAGTTTTTATAGACAACATTTTGAAGGACTATACCGAGAGGCTAATAAGCCTTTTCCAAGACCGTTGGTTGAAACAAATTCCATTTCGTTAACCGTTGCAACCGTTGCAAACACGGACTATCTGGGGGCCGCACGGCTAGCCGATATAGAACTTTTGAAACGAGAGAATGTTGTTTTACTCAAAAAGCCCTTTCAATGGAAAAGAAATATTGCGGTAATGCATAGACGAGGTGAACCGCTGTCAAAAACCGGTGAAAAATTTATCAAGTCAATTGTCATGAACTTTGACTCTCTTTGAATTTAAGGGCCACATTATACATTCGTACTAGGAATGACTTTAGTATTATTCTGAACCACTTGTTATGTCTTTAAAAAAGTCGTTATAATCGGTTTATTTAAAAACTAATATAGAAGCAGGAAGAATCTAATGTCGGAGAATACAGAATTAGACCGAGCATATTGGATATCTTGGTATGACTTAGAAGAAATCAATGAGAACCAATATCTCGATTGGCTCCATAATGTTTATATTCCAGATCGCTTAACCAAGCCTGGGGTATTAAACGTAGCCCATTATAAATCAGAGAGTAATGTGACACACCCGGGAGAGAAAGGCCGCCTTAGACATACAGATAATCACGACGTAGCCTCAGGGGATCGTTATATTCTTATCTTTACTGGAATAGATGCCCATGTTTTTGCTGATCCACCACCTAGTATTCTGCATCAAAACTTGTCAGAGAGAGACCAAAAAATGTTATCCCTCCGTTTAAGAGAGCGGATAAACATAATGGTTGATGAAGCTAGGGTGGATGGGCCAGAAGCAAAAACTCGCGTTGGCAATACTTTAAGTCCATGTATCCAGTTAGGTAATTTCAACTCAGGTGATTGGCGTGATGAAGATGAGCTAACCTCATGGTATGCGCAATGGCGCATGCCGTGCATGACCAAATTAGAAGGTTCCGTCGCAACTCGAAAACTAGTTTCAGTGTCAGGTTGGGCCAAACACGCTATTTTATATGAATATATATCAGTAGACGCCCGAAATAGGCGTTTTTTAGACCACGAAAGTCATAATCCTGATATGGAGGCATGGACGGATAAAGTTGTAAGAAAACTAAATCATGCACCAGGATCGCCAAATTTAGCAAAGCGCATTTGGCCCAAACTTTAATTAAACTGAGGAATCTAAACTATGAGTGAATATGATGATCGCTTAAAAAGGGGCTTTGATAAGTTAGAAGAAATGGGGCGACAAGACACTATGTTGAACCAAAAAGAATTATATCCAGAATTATATGAAATTTCTGTTGGCCATCTGTTTGGAGATATCTGGAACCGCCCTTTATTAAGCATGCGAGAGCGGCAATTGATCACACTAGCCGCAAATATAGCATTATGCCGTCCCACAGGAAACCATTCTCATTACCGTAGTGCCCAACACTTAGGAATTACAAAGGAAGAAATAATGGAAGTTATTATTCAGACTGGCGCATATTCTGGTTGGCCAACAATGGCGCATGCTACTCATCAATTTAAAGAAGTTATCGATGAAGATATGGCCAAAGAAGATACGGAAAATACTGAAAGCTAGGTAAAAATTTTAATGAAGTTTAAGACTGCTGAAATAATAACGGGTATCATTTTCTTATTATATAGCGCTCTCTATATTTTTTGGATTACGCCGACATATGTTACAAATGCTTTAAATGATTCAAGCATTCAAACTATAGCTTGGACGCTGCGACCTGAAGCACTGCCAAATTTAAATATTGGAGCCTTCATATTTTTCACATGTATCATGATAATCCAAGCAACTCGTTCTAAAGTTGATGAACTCGTAGAATTATCATTTAATTCCAGCTTTAAATTACTATTTATTATTGCGTGCTCCTTCATTTATGTTGCATTACTTCCGATATTTGGTTTTCTTACAATATCCCCATTATTCATGCTTATTTTGGTATATACCTTGGGCCTACGAGACTGGCGCTACATTATTGGAATTAGCCTAGTTATGCCATTTCTTATGGACTTCTTTTTTTATCAAGGTTTTCAAATAATTCTACCGGAAGGGCAATTATGGAAATAATTGACCAAATAATTCAAGGTATGTCGCTTTATTTTACTTTTAAGGCAGTGTTAATGGTAGGGATTGGTGTCGCGGCTGGAATATTAGTAGGCGCTATACCGGGTATTAGTGGTGTAATGGCTACCGCGATATTAGTCCCCTTTTCGTTTTTTATGCCACCCACAGAAGGGATCCCATTTCTCCTAGGACTGCACAAAGGTGCCTTGTTTGGAGACTCTATACCAGCAATTTTAATAAATACTCCCGGACAACCTGCAGCCGCAGCAACCGCGCTTGACGGTTATCCACTGGCAAAAAAAGGGGAAGCAAAAAGCGGGATTCAAATGGCCTTAGTCTCATCTACGATTGGTGATACTTTTAGTGATATTGTGCTTATCTTGGCAGCGGTTCCATTAGCAGCACTTGCCCTAAAGTTTGGCCCAGCTGAATTTTTTGCGCTCATGTTAATGGGGCTCACGATTATTGGAGGCATTACTGGCAGCTCAGCTGCAAAGGGCATACTTTCAGCACTTATTGGGATAATGATCGGACTGGTAGGTTTTGATGCCGTAACCGGCGCAGAGCGCTACACCTTTGGTATTCCCATTTTACAAGGGGGTGTTGGAACCATTCCCCTAATGATTGGTCTCTTCGCGGTAAGTGAGGTGCTAATCCAAGCCGAAAAAAGCAATAAACTATTATCAAAGCGACCGGACACCGCACATTTAAAAGGGGGTAAAAACCTTAAATTAAAAGAAGTAAAGACAAGTACCCGAACCATAATTAGATCGTCTATACTTGGTACAATTATTGGCGCAATTCCGGGTACAGGGGCTGCTATTGCGACATTCATTGGATATGGAGCAGCAAAACGTGCCTCAAAGAAACCGGAAGAATTTGGCAAAGGCAGTTATGAGGGTGTTGCAGCTTCAGAAGCAGCAAATAGCGCTGTAGCCGGCGCAGATTTAATACCCACACTAACACTCGGTATTCCGGGAAGCGCAACCGCAGCTATTTTAATGGGAGCTTTTCTAGCACAAGGATTACGTCCAGGTCCTGAATTATTTGAAGCAAATGGCGCAACTATGTATGCAATATTCGCTCTACTTTTAATAGGCAATCCAATTATGATAGTCGTGGGCTGGGTCTTGACCCCGATCTTTGCTAGAGTCGTAACCGTTCGTCAATCTTTGCTTGTACCTGCTGTGCTCTTGCTTTGCTTAATGGGTGTCTATGTTTACCGCGGCAACCTTGCTGATATTCAAGTTGCCTTAATTGTCGGTGTATTTGGTTATCTTCTTAGGAAGATTGACATACCATTGGCTCCACTAGTGATCGCTTTTATTATTACACCAATCGCCGAACGATCAATGAAACAAGCGCTCATTCTATCAGATGGAGACTTTTCCGTCTTTTTAACGAGACCCATATCCGCCGGCTTTTTGCTAGTTGCAGTCGCGATTTTATATTTTGGATTTAGGAGAAAGACCAAAAACAAGAAGTCAGAATGACCAGAATACCCAACCCTTAACAATAACAGAAATAGGAGCAAAAAATGAAAAAAATAAAAATCATAAAAAATATTGGTTGCATATTAGGTATTGTAATTTCCATGGGGCTCATGGCAAACACAGGTTTGGCTGGAAAGTTTCCAACAAAACCGATCAGAGTGATTGTTCCAACTGGTCCTGGTGGATCAACAGATGTAACTTCCAGATTAGTGGCTAGTGTTGTTCATCAATATTTGGGACAGCCAATGATTGTTATGCTAAAAGGTGGAGCTGCGGGCACAATTGGTATGGCAGCAACAATGGCTGAGAAAGCTGATGGTTATACATTAGTATTCGGAACAGGGAATCATACATCAATCGTTCCCCATGTCCGAAAAGTTACATACGATAGCTTAAACGATTTTATCCCAGTTTTTAAAGTAAATAATGATCCATATTTAATTATTTCTCGGTCGGATAGATTCAAAAATTTTAAGCAATTAATCGACGAAATGAAGGCAAATCCAGGTAAAATTAGTTTCGGTTCAAATGGACTTTATGGAAATGGCCATTCAATGATTCTTAAAATTGAGTTAGATGCAAAAGTAAAGTTTAAGCATGTACCATTTAAAGGTGGTGGACCTGCTATACGTTCAATGCTTGGAGGACATGTTGATACAGCTGGAGGCCTTTTTGCATCAGCTGGAACATTAGGCAGGTACAAAAATGGTTCGGTAAACATCTTAGGGATTGCTGCCGAGAAGAGGGATAAACTTGCTCCTGATGTTCCGACGTTTCGGGAACAGGGCGTCGACTTTGTTTATCAACTTTGGAGAGGATTCATGGCTAAAAAAGGAACCCCCCAAGATAGGATTGATATTATAGTTGATGCGCTTTCTAAGACCATGAAAGACAAAACCTTTCTTCGCTTAATGAAAGCGGTGGGATCTCCCCCGAATCCTTTACACGGTAAAGAGTTCAAAAATATGATTTTGGCTGAGCATAAACAATTTGGAGCGATTTTTAAACAAGTTGGTGTAACTAAAAAGTAGTTTCGAATTATAACTCCCCTGCTAAATTTTTATAGTGGGGGTTTTTTTTTAATTTATTTGCAGAGTACAATGTTAAATTTAATAGTTACTTGGATAAAATTCATTTACAACTGAATGATAAGCTACAGCCAAAATAAGATCCTGTTAAACAATATAAAAATGGAGAGGCCATAAATGACAGAAAAAGCACGAGTAAGCCTAATTAACCCTGAAAATACTGAAGGTGTAATGAGCCTTTACTTTAAAGCTGTAGAAAAATTTGTAAATCGTATTCCAAATTCAAGAAGAATTTCGGCGCATACCCCAATGGTTTCAATGCTAATGTTACCCTTTTCAGCTACATTGCAACGAGAGGGAGCGGGTGGTTTACTCTCAAATAAAATTAAAGAAATTGCGATTATTAAAACAAGTCATCTAAATGGCTGTGATTACTGATTTGCGCACAATACGTCGCTTGGTCAAGCGGCTGGAATTACTGAGGAACAAGTCCAAATTATTGGTTCAGATGAATATATGTCATCGACCATTTTAACCGAAAGAGAAAAAGCCGCAGTTTTATGGGCAGAACATGTTACAAAGAATACAGCTCGTTCCAGGGATGATATTTTCGATCTTGTTAGTCAATCATTTGATGAGGCTGAAATAGTTGAACTTACGCTCATTAGCGCATACTTCAACATGAACAATCGTTTTATGGACTCATTAAAGATTCCACTTGAACACGAAGATCATGTCAATAGAATTAAAGGCTCAGGTAAACTAGACCCAGAGAAAGTTAGAGATTACCTTCAAACAATCTTGGATAACTGGCCCGAAGAATTCCCCGAACCTAACCCTGACTAAAATGGTTTATTGAAATCCTAACACTGGGGGGGGGGCGGGATAATCTGAATTTGATTAAGGATGAAAAATCAAAAATAAAAATCGATAATAAAATGAGCTCTATTATAAAATATAAAGGATTGAAAATAAATGGCTAAGTTGACGCTCAATCCAAGAATGATCTAAATTAATTTATTCTGAAAAAAAAATAAATAACAAGATTGTTTGAAAGATATAAAACTTTATGGTCGTAAAAAAAACTCAAAATAATATATTAATTGTTGGGGGCGGAATTGGCGGACTGACGCTCGCATTGGCTCTCCATGAAAAAGGCATAAAATGTAATATATTTGAAGCCTCTCCCGAATTTAAGCCTCTTGGTGTTGGCATCAATATGTTGCCTCATGCTATAAAAGTTTTAAGTTCATTAAATCTTGAATCAGAGTTGAGTAGGTTTGGCGTCGAAGCTCAAGAGTTCGCATATTTCAATCGCCATGGACAACCAATCATTACAGAGCACTGCGGAAGGTTTGCGGGCTATGATTATCCTCATTTTTCCATCCATCGTGGCGACCTTCATAAAGTGTTGTATGACGCAGTAATAGATAGATTCGGCCCCAATTTTATTAACTTTAACCACTCATGCTCGGGTTTTGAACAAAATGAAAAAACCGTTAAAGTGCTTTTCAATCAGCAAGAACCGCATACTGGATCTATTATCATTGCAGCCGATGGATTCCACTCCAACATTAGGAAGAACCTCTATCCCAATGAGGGTGAGCCACGTTATGGTGGAATAAATATGTGGCGTGGTGTAACAATTCGTAAGCCATTTCTCACAGGAGCAAGCGTTACACGAATCGGTACTGTAGACACGGGGAAAATGACAATTTACCCAATAAGAGAATTTAACAATGGTAGTCAGATGATAAATTGGGTAACTGAGCAACCAAGAAGCGATTTCAAACGGAATGACTGGGCAACCAAAGGTCATATAGAAGATTTTATAGAACCATTCAAAGAATGGCATTTTGATTGGTTAGATATACCCGATTTAATCAATAATTCCGAGTTTGTCCTAGAATATCCAATGGTTGACAGAGATCCCATCAACCAATGGACGTTTGGACGCGTAACCCTTATGGGCGACGCAGCACACCCAATGTATCCGCGAGGCGGAAACGGTGGCGCACAAGCTATTCTCGATGCAGATTCTTTGGCTAAAAATCTTGAGAAGCATGAAGATCAAATTAGTGCTATCAATGCATATGAGGGCGAGCGCCGGGTTATTGCCAACCAAATTGTCCTTACAAATAGGAAGCAACCACCAGACCACATTATTGAAAAGGTTGAAAGTCTAACAAAAGGATTGCCCTTTAATAGAATTGAAGATGTTATTAACCCTGAGGAGTTGTTAGCAATTTCCGAACGATACAAAAATATTGCGCAATATAGTATCGAGAAAGTAAGTAATTAATATATGAGAAAATTACCAATGTTTCATCAATTATAGTGGGTCAGTTAACTTTTCATATTTTCAATCTTGTTTGGGATAAAGTTTTCGTCAAAAACTTTGTTAATATTTCTCTTCCATTTCAACTAATGCCAGAAAATTTACCTCAATTATCTCAACAGGCAATTATTCATTACCATATTTATACTACAAGAATTTCTTCGCAATTTTTCGATCAGATGCGTGATCTTGATGAAATAACAAATCTACATTTTCACTATTTTGAAGATTTAAAAATAGGAGACAAACCATTATTCGATGCGGCCAGGGCGTTTAAGTCCCCAAATTACAAATATTTTATTCAAAAGATATGTATCCGAGATATGTATAAAAACTTTGTAAACAAAGATGAAGGCATAATCTTACTCGACTCAAATTTTGTAATAGCTAATGGTGGGTTAGGACGCTTAGGGGAAATATGGAAAAGTGGCACTCGCGCAGTAATGGTGAATGTTTTAAGAATAACGCAGGCTACGTTCTCAGATAAATGGCACCTTAACTTCCCTAGAGTCTCCTCAAATCAATTATACGATAAGAGTTTAGACTACCTGCATCCCCTTCAATATTCGTACTTTGCAGATAAATCAAAAACCACTCCTTATCCTATACAATTATGTTGGCGTTTGAGTAGCAATGCAATTTATGCGAGATCTTTTCTGCCGCACCCCTTAATGATTCCGGCCGGAGATGCTATAAATAAATTTCAAAGTACGCCTGATTACGATTTAGCCTTACGTCTATGTCCTGATGACAAAATTGAAGTCTGCGGTAATTCTGAGGATATACTAATCTGCAAGTTTTCGGACAAGTGTCATGGTGCATCTCTCAATAATGAAATTAAGATGACGCCGCACACTTTAGCTCTTTTTATTCTAACGAGTACTCATAATCGACACAGGAACCTCGTATCTATCGGAAACAAGTTCCAGGGTAGTAACAAAAAAAATGACTGGTCCAAAGTTGAGACCCTTGCAGAGAATTTAATTGGACACGCATATCAATATGTCGATAAAATTATCTCAATAGCGCCGAAACTTGATGCTAGGTTTTTGATGTATATAAAATCATATATTGGACCTATTGAGGAATACATGTCACCTGAGCTAGAGCCTACTGAATTCCAAAATCTTATAGAAGAGACACTTTATGATACGAAAAACAAGCTTTCCTGATCGCGCGGACAGGTTATCATTAATATCTCAGGACTTAGTTCTGTGTAAGAGCTATCCTCTACTCAAAATAGGTAAAATTAATGACGAACATTTTGAAGATCTCAGAAAAAAAATAAATAGTTATATCTATACAAATTTGTCTAATTTTTATTATGATGAAACAATTAACTTTGATAGCTCGTTGTTTGAGTCCCAACCCAACCAAATTAGGGGATTACCTAACATCACCCCTAATGGTCTAATTTTACCCAAAAAACCGACATGCTCAGAATATAATAATATTCATTCATCAGTTGTTAAAATCTTTCAAGAATTTAAACTCGATAAACATGTAAGTAATATACATGCCCCAATAAATATTAGGCTTGTTGATGGGGCAAAAAGTAAAAATGATCAACGTCCCCATTCTTCTACTAAAATGCATAGTGACATTTGGGCTGGCGAACCAAGTAACAGTATTGCTGTCTTTATACCTATTTTCAGTGATGAAAAAAATATTAACGTAAAATGGATTGAGCCTCTAACTTTCCCAGAGAAATTAATGCAGCCTCTATCAGATTTTAATGACGGTAAGGATATAGTTAATGGTGGTATGGAGTATGAGGTAGATTTTTCTCCAGGAAATATTATACTTGTTGATCCATATTTAATCCATGCTACCAATAAAGTTAGAGATTTACTACGGTTATCAATTGATTTTAGATTTATAACGCAAAAGGTTATTGACAAAGACTTGATAGCTCCAGGCACCCGTCAAGATAATTATCTTAGTTATGAAGAATGGTCAGATATAGGCCAGGGAAGAAGCCTTACGTCAGCTTTACCTCTAACTAAATTTTCAAATGAGACTAATCGTCGTCAGAATAAGTACGCAGCTGAATATGGAGTCATTAAAATAAAAGATGGAAATCCATATTGAAAAAATTTGAGCAAATTATTGGTTATAAAGAAATTGCAGCAGCAGTCGATTTGCCAATCAATGAAATATGCAATCTCATCGATCCAAAAGATTTATCGGAACTAACTTTTAGATATTTAGAAAAAAATGAAATACTAGAGGTTGAAGATAAAGTTCAATCTACTTTAAATGATATTGCGCTACCTAAAGCTGGAGCTGATCGACTTGATACTTGGGAGCAAGGTTGGAGTGAAATTCTAGTGAATATTAGATCAGAGGGTGTTACTAGAAAAACATTAACACCTCAATATTTTCACCATAACACCTTTCGTTATGCAGGTCGTTACATACAATCAGAGACTTATGATTTCGAACAGAATTTATTTGAGATATTCCGAACAATAATTGTGAAAAAGTATCTAGAAACAGCTGGCCATATAGTCGAGCTTGGATGCGGGACGGGTATAAATCTATTTTTAATATCAAAAATCCTGAAGAACACAAAACTAACTGGCTGTGATTGGTCAGAGGCCTCTCAGCAAATAATTAGTCACATAAATTTATCTCTAAAAGAGAAGATTGTACCTATAAATTTAAACTTATTAACCCTGAAAGGATGGGAAAATATAGAAATAAACTCTACAACAGCTATCTTAACCTTTCACGCATTAGAACAATTAGGCGCCAACACAGAACTATTAATCGCAGCTATTGTTGATGCAAAGCCACAAATTTGTGTTCATATCGAGCCCATAATTGAGCTTTATGACTTGAGGAATGAGTTTGATAAGAAAGCTCACTCATATCACATTAAACGCAATTATTTAAAAGGATTCTATTCTAGTTTAATTAGATTAGAGAATTCTGGTAAAATTAAATTGTTAAAAGTAAAGCGAACGGAATTTGGATCAAAATTTCACGAAGCGTATACAATAATTGTATGGAAAGTAGTCTAGTAAAATATCTAGGGAAACCTCCTCACATTATTAAATTTTTATGCACCTCGAACCACATCCAAGATCTTTCCAAAATCTGAGGGAAAATTATCGCTCCGCCATGCTACGTGACCGTCAGGACGAACCAAAATAAAATTCCTTTCATAAAGGGCATGAATTTCTTTATTTTTTAAAGTTTCGATCTCTAACGGAATTTGAAGAGCTTTTGCAGCTTCTTGAATAGAATTAAAGTCAATACGTTGACCAAAATTCAACAAAGTAAGTCCTTGACCAAATAGATCTAGAGTTGATCGCCCATCAGATAGCCACGCATGGGGGGCCCGATGCCCGGGTCGGGCAGTTGGCGTATAATTCATAACCTCAAAGGGGATCTCAAAGCTGTCATCTGATAAAATAATTGGAGACTTATTATAACGATACCCTAATGGCACACCTTCCATATCATACTCGCGATCAAATTTCTCCGCATAAATGGTATCCCCAATTGACTTCCTAAGCTCTTCACTATCCTTCGTGTCCAAAGTTATGTCCCCACCCTTTGGCAATTTAGCGAATTGATTATAATTTCGAGCGGCTTCATTTACAATACTCCACGCCACAGGTCGGCGTTCAATATCATATGTTTCAACTAATTTATGTCCCCCCCATCCTTGGACGACTGCAGCAACTTTCCAGGACGCATCAACAGCCTCTTGAATTCCGGTATTCATACCAAACCCACCCGTTGGTGACATTTGATGCACTGCATCTCCACACAGGAGTATTCTGCGATCCTGAAAACACTCGGCCACAACGCGTCGCCGTTCCCATGGCAAAACTGAAATAATTTCAAACTCAAAATCACAGCCAACCGCTTTTCGCAAATACTGACCAATTTCCTCCTTTGAAAGGATTTGACCACGCTCTGCTCTCATAAAAGAAAACCGCCAAAGATCATTCCCATTAATTGAGACAATATCAGCCCAAACACCCTCACCATCAATGATCCATTGCATAACGGCGGGTCCATGCTTAAATAACAATTCATGATCAGTTGATCGAAAGTATGCGTTAATATTATAATTCATAGAGGAATCACCCTCTAACTTTATGCCCAAAGCATCTCTAACTCCACTGTCGGCTCCATCACACGCTATCATATAGTCAGCTCGAACCGTTTTGCTGGAGCCTGTATCCAAAGATACTATTTCTGCCGTAACACCAGTGTTATCCTGTTCAAAATTTTTTAGATTATGTGAGTAAGAGAATTTAGGTCCCCCTAACGTTTTAGCGTGATCCCGTAAAATTGGATCAAAATATAATTGAGAGCAACGTTGAATAGCTTCAGGAGAATTTAAACAAGGCTCATCTATACGTGCGGGAAAATCATAATGCGCCAATTGATGACCAGAGGTAGCAGTCAAAAAATGAATGGAACGGGGGAAATCCTCTGGTATGGAGTTTTTCTTAACTAACTCGGAGGTACCCCAGCGACGACAGAATTCAACCGTGCGCACACCTACTTGGTTCATTTTTGGATGATTTATAGATCCATCACGTTGCTCAACCAACAAACATTCCACACCACGCCATGAAAGTTCGATAGCGCACGCTAACCCTACCGGGCCTCCACCAATAATTAATACTGGTACTCGTATTTCATTTTCCCTTATTAAATTCACAAATACTCCCCTATTAAATTTTAACTTCGACATATACAGATATGATAGGTTTTAACTTCCGTCAAATGAAAGATTAAACAACCATTATAATCTAGAGTTATGATATTTAATAATTTCAAATTAAAATTATAAGCAAAAAATGAGAGATATATTCATAAAAGGAATACTATGATCTCATAAGAATTAGATTATCTATAATTATAGATCGGTCGGTATACTTAATACCTAAGTTCTGATATTTGGCTTTTGCATTTAAAGCATTGAAAATTAGATATTAGTTAAAATATTTATAAGTCTAAATAAAACAAAAAGAGGGCCAAATGAAAATACAAAGCTTCAACTTTATTCGCCAAAATTGGCGATTTCTTTCTTTTGGTGTTGCCACTAATTTCTTTGCAAGTTCAGGTCAGACGCATTTTATTTCAATTTTTGGCGCTGAATTTAGACGCGAGTTCTCTCTAACTAATGGCGATCTTGGATTTTTATATATGCTCGCAACTATAGCAAGCGCTCTAAGCTTAATTTGGATCGGGCGTCTAATCGACAATACGAACTTAAAACTATTTACATTATCAGTATGTATTTTTACGATTGGCGCAATATTTTTTACTTCTGCAATTGTAAACGTTTTTTCTTTAGCGCTAGCTTTTTACTTTTTGCGTTTTTTAGGGCAGGGTTTATTAAACCACATATCTGTAACATCGATGGGACGATATTATGACAAACGCCGAGGAACGGCAATTGGCATTAGCGCATTTGGAGATACCCTAGGGGTCGCCGTCTACCCCTTTATTGGAACAATATTTATAGTTTACTTTGACTGGCAAACCGCTTGGGTATTTATGGGATATCTATATCTATTTTTAGCACTGCCAATAATCATGTGGCTCTTGAAAGGTCATAATGAACGCCATCAAAGATACGTCTCACATTTAAACAATTCGCCAAACAATAAAACGCCTGAAAAACCAGACTACTCAATTCGCTGTATAATTACCGAATTACGTTTCTATATAATTTTACCTGCTTTTTTGTCTCCCTCATTTTTAATGACTGGATTAATATTTCATCAAGCTAAAATTGTTGAGGTTAAAGAGTGGTCAATGGCAATTTTTACGAGTGGGTTTCTCGGCTTAGCGATTGCCTCATTTTTAACTTCTTTATTACTTGGCCCAATTATAGACCGTTGGCGGGCAATAAATTTATTACCATTCATACTTTTCCCACTGTTTCTTGCTCTTCTGATCCTTAATATATCCAATGCTGAATACATTAGTTTTATATATCTTATTTTGTTAGGAGTAAGCCTTGGAGCAACATTTACTGTTACGGAGTCTATTTGGCCAGAATTGTACGGCGTAACTCACCTTGGGGCTATTAAATCTTTCACTCGTGCATTAATCGTATTTTCAAGTGCCCTAGCGCCCTGGGTTATGGGGTTACTATTTGATATTGGAATTACTATTACAGAAATAAGTTGGCTAAGTATTCTAATAATTTTATGTACTAGTATACTTGCCAAAATATCACAATTTATTCATCCCTCACCCACAATCCTAAGTTAAGTTATATTGATTTACCTGGTAAAATTAAAATAATGCATTTAATTGATTTTCTCATCGTTTGCATATCAGATTTGACTAATTATTTTCGAAACTTTCCTAGGAAAAATTAAATAAAACCTTGGCTGTTACTTTCTCCTAGTTTATACATAAAATTTATTGTTCTTAGCATTGTTATGGGGTCCGCTACACGCGGGAATTATGTATAAGACGTTTACGGCATAAAGGATCCAATGACTAATAGTAAGCACCAATCAAACAACAAACTCTCGGCAAAGAATTCTCTAGATAGCGGAATTCATGAATCGTGGGAACAAGATAACCAAGCTTGGTGGGATTGGTATGTAACACTGGCTCATAATCCAGATGAATATGATAAAAAGGAACTTGTTGATTTACCAAAGTTACCCTCTTTCAATTTATCAAATAAACCTGAGATCGAGAAAGAACTGATGTCCCCTTACGAGATAACAGATCATCACTGCCAAACATTTCGAAAAGAAGGCTTTTTAAAATTACCAAACGTTTTATCAGAAACTGCGGTATTACTGCTTAGAAAAGAACTAAAAAGAATTCTTAGTCGCACCTTTAATGTTCGGGTTGACGTTGAAAGCAACAATCGGTTTCTAAGCTTAGAAATGATGTGGTTAGAAAATAAGTTTATCCGAAATTATGTTTTAAGCCCCCGGATAGCCAAAATTGCTGCAGACCTGCTCGGCGTTCCACGGATACGTCTTTACCATGACAATGTTCTTGCCAAGGAACCAGGATGCGGCCGAACACCTTGGCATTGTGACGATTATCATTTTCCGTTAGATACGCAAAAAGTTGTAACCGCATGGATCCCTGCTCAGCCAATACCCCTGTCCATGGGCCCCCTTGAATTTGCCAGACCATTGGATATTTTTGAACTCGTTAAAGATATAAAATTTAATAAATTTGACACAAGTTACGACCGGCGAGTGGCAGAAGTTTTTAAACTTAATGAAGTTGAAATTGAGGATAGACCATTTGCAATAGGAGAAGTTAGTTTTCATCATAACCGTAGCTTTCATACTGCAAAAGCAAACAGAACTAAACAGACCCGAATAGTTTTAGCGAATACATTTTTTGCAGATGGCGCACGCATCGTAAATGAGCCAACAATGGTATCTGGTGACTGGCAAAAATTTATACCTAACGTCGGACCCGGAGAAATAGCAGCGACCACACTTAATCCTATTTGCTGGCCTCCTAGCAATAAATAAGAGGCGAAAACTACAATGATCACTAGTCTAACCGACACATTCCAACGCAGTTGTGACCACTGGAGTGAAGCTGGAAGGGATGAAATGGAAGGTTTCTATGCCTTGGCATCCATAGATTACCGGCACTTAGCAAACGCAATTGATTGGAAATCTTGGCTTGAAACTCAACAAAACGCAGCAGGCAACCGTGGATTGAGACTTCTAGATGTAGCATGTGGATCAGGAAAATTTCCAGCCGCATTACAATCTTATGCAAATTTGAAAAGTGCTAAAATACAAACAATTAATTATTCACTCCTGGATCCATCAAGCTTTTCGATCTCTGAAGCAAGTAAGGAATTAGACTTACCCTTTAAGGCGGATATTGAATATCAAATGACATTACAAGATTTAAAATGCGATAAAGGGCATTTTGATGTTTTATGGGCAACTCATGCGCTCTATGCTATACCTGATAGAGAGTTGAGGTCTGCTCTTGAAAAATTTTCACATGCCATGGGATTTGGCCTAGAAAAAGCTGGTGTGGGCTTTATCGCACATGCAAGTTCCCAATCGCATTATCTTCAATTTTTTAAGCACTATCTCAATGGTTTTAAGAGTGGCGATGGAACTCCATACTCGAGTTCGGAACAAATTATAAAAGTTCTGACGGAAATGGGGTTGCCAGTTAAAGTTAAAGAAATAAGCTATATTAACAGAGCGCCAAGAAGCCAAGATATACAAGTTGAGAAATACCTTCAACGGTGTTTGTTTGACGATACAATTAGTTTAAAACAGATGTTGTCTAATCCAGTAACTGGCCCATATTTAGAGAAATGTCAGTATGATGACTCTTGGCAATTTAAACAATATGTGAGCATGATTTTTTTAAACACTTCTGGAAATTCGGTGACCTAAATGCAATAGAATTTAAGCAGTCAACTGTGTCGAAGAAGATAAATAGTTACTCAATCGTCGAGCGTTATTAAACCTCTCGTATATTTTTCAAAATATTTTCTAATAGATAATTTTCATTCCCACAGGAATTCATGCGGTCAGCTCTCTAACTCTTCAGAATTCACATTTAAAACGACAATAAAAATAATAAAAAGGAAAAAAATGAATAAAGTTGC
>CENP01037722.1_pt1 | contig 29527 bp, 32 predicted proteins | sample 361281 | NCBI WGS metagenome assembly CENP01 (sample SAMEA2591122, study PRJEB7988) | marine metagenome | biome: marine biome (ENVO:00000447); feature: deep chlorophyll maximum layer (ENVO:xxxxxxxx); material: saline water (ENVO:00002010), including plankton (ENVO:xxxxxxxx) | depth 70 m | reverse complement strand
AAAAGTTTGTTGATTTGTGAATTAACTTTATATTTGCAGACGCTTAATCAAAGTGATGTATGCAATAGTAGAAATATCTGGAAAGCAGTTTAAGGTTGAAAAAAAACAAAAGCTGTTTGTTAATAGAATCAACACAGAAGAAGGAAAAAAAGTTTCTTTTGACAATGTTTTGATGTTTAGTGATGGTAATAAGCTGTCCATCGGTAGTCCAACAGTAAGTGGAGTTAAAGTTGATGCGAAGGTTTTAAAGCACTTGAAATCAGATAAAGTTATTGTTTTCAAAAAGAAAAGAAGAAAAGGATACAAGGTTAGAAATGGACACAGACAATTGATTACTCAGATTGAGATAAATGATATTATTTCTGGTGTTTCTAAGAAATCTTCATCTGAAAAAAAAGAGGTTAAGAAACAAACTGTGAAGTCTGCTGTAAAAGAAAATAAACAAGATTTATCTAAACTTTCTGTAGCAGAACTAAAGAAAATCGCATCTGAAAAAGGTGTTTCTGGAGTTTCATCCTTGAAAAAAGCAGATCTAATTAAAAAACTTAGCTAAAAAATAAGCAATGGCTCATAAAAAAGGTGTAGGTAGTTCCAAAAACGGTAGAGAATCAGAATCGAAACGATTAGGAGTAAAAATTTTTGGTGGTCAGCACGCAAAAGCTGGAAATATTATCATAAGACAAAGAGGTACTGTTCACAATCCTGGTGAGAATGTTTATTTAGGTAAAGATCATACTCTCCATGCTAGAGTTGACGGAACTGTAAAGTTCACAAGAAAAAAAGATAATAAATCTTTTGTTTCTATTATTCCTGCATAACTTTTCCAATTTATTTTATATAGTTATCTTTAGGGTAGTTTAATACTACTTAATATATAGTTATGGAAATTTACCTAAAAGTACTCAAAGAAAATTATGTTAATTTCAGTGGAAGGGCAAGACGAAAAGAGTTTTGGATGTTTCATCTCTTTCTAATAATTATTACAACAATATGCATTGGTTTAGATAATATTTTAGGTACTGTTGTTGCAATGGATGCTGGTCTTTTTGGACTAAATGTTTTGCCTTTTGGATGGTTGTTTTTCTTATGTGGTATTTTCCATTTTTTACCATCTCTATCACTAGTTGTTAGAAGACTTCATGATGTTGGAAAATCGGGATCGTGGTATTTGATTGGTCTAATAACCATTATTGGTGTAGTTTTTTTAATAGTATTTCTTTGTTCAGAGGGTGACAAAAATGAAAACAAGTGGGGGCTAAATCCAAAGGGTTGAAAATATAAATATACTTTAGATGCCAGTAATTGAGGATATACAATTATCTTCTAAGACAAGAATCATAGTTTGGGAAATTAAAGAAACCATTGATTTTCTAAAATCAGAACTTGATTTATCTAATCTCTCCATAAAAAAATTAAGTAAAAAGAAATCTGAAATTCATCAAAAGCAGTTTTTAGCTGTTAGGAATATTTTAAAAATACTGTCGATTCATGATTCAGATCTTAGTTATGCTGTAGATGGTAATCCCTTTATAAAATCTGGTTATATTTCAATAAGTCATTCCGAAGAGTTTGTTACTGTTATAATCAGTGATGAAAAGGTTGGCGTAGATATTGAAAGTAACTCAGATAAATGTTTTCGGATCATGCAAAAGTTTGTTGGAACCGAAAATGAATTTCCAATAAAAATTGACATGAAAGTTGCACAGCTAATATGGAATATGAAAGAGTGTCTCTACAAGATAATTGACTTTAAAGAAATTGATTTCAAAGAAAACTTAATTGTGATTCCATTTTCATTAAATGAAAATCAAACAAAAATTTGGTTTGTAAAAAATGAATTCTATCAAGTTCATAATGCAAATTATTTTATAAATAAAAATTATAGTTTAGCCTATATTATTGACAAACAATGACAGAAATAATTAATTATTTATTTGATGCGTATTCTACCTATTCAGTATTTGAAATTGTATTAGAATGTCTGGCCTTTGGTTTTGGAATAATTAGTGTCATTTATGCAAAAAAAGAAAATATTTTAGTTTTTCCAACTGGTATTACCTGCACTATAATTACCATGTATTTTATGTTTAATGAAAGGCTTATTGGACACATGATGGTAAATCTTTTTTACACACTTATGAGTATATATGGTTGGTGGAACTGGTCTAGAAAAGAAAATGATATTGTTACAGTTAAAATATCAAAGTTTAGTTTTAACGACTTACCAAAAGCTTCCTTAATCTTCTTTTTTATTGTTTTTATTTCATACTTTTTGCATGATTATTTTAACACAGAATTAGGTGCGTATGCAAGTTTAGATATATTCACTTCAGGAATTTTTGTTACGGCAATGTGGCTGATGGCCAACAAAAAATTAGAAAACTGGGTGTTGTGGATCATTGGAAATGTAATTACAATACCGCTTTATTTTGGCTCAGATAAAATAATATTATCGGTTCAATATATAATTTTTACAATTTTAGCTATTCAAGGATATATACAATGGAAGAAAAGCTTAAGCAAATAAAATCAAGTTGTAAACGAGTTGTTTTATACGGCCCTGAATCTACGGGAAAGACAACACTAGCACGGAAACTTTCGGCTCATTACAAGGCACCATGGGTGCCAGAATTTGCTAGGGATTATCTGCAAAAAATATGGGATCAAGAAAAAAGAATCTGCGAGCCAAAAGATTTATTACCAATTGCAGTGGGTCAAATGAAAGCTGAAAATGATCTGGCTAAAAAATCTAATTCATTATTAATTTGTGATACAAATCTTTTTGAAACCATGGTATATTCCAAGTATTATTATGGCGGAACATGTGACCCGCTGCTCGAAAAATATGCTATAGAAAATAGCTATGACTTGTATTTATTGACAAATATTGATATCCCTTGGGTTAAGGATGATTTACGAGACAAGCCTCATGAAAGAGATGAATCTTTTCAAATATTTAAAGAGGAACTGGTAAAGAATAATATCCCTTTTAAAATAGTGGACGGGGATTTTGAAAAACGGTTTGGTATTTGTAAAAATTCTATTGACGAATTAATAAAAGATGTTTAAATTTACGCTGATGAAAAATTTTTTCAGTTTTTTCTTTACTTTAACATTACTACTTCCCCCTGTTTTTAATTTAGTGCACCATCATGTTGAGGAGCATAATCATTGTGATATTTCTGAGGTTCATTTTCACCAGTTAGAAAACAAGTGTGAGTTTTGTGCTTTATTAAATACCAATTCACCGGAAGAAGAATTCATAAATCACAATAAAGACTTTATTTTAATTAATCATAATTTTGAGTTATTCCAAAAAAATCATGCTTTTAAGTTTGAAAACAATAGTAATCCATTTGCTACAAGGGCCCCGCCATCTATTTCTTAGTGCCTCAAAACTAGATTCAAAAATCTTGAATCACTATTATAATTATATAACTTAAAAATTAAATAAATGAAAATATTTAAATACGCCTTATTGGCAATACCTTTTTTATACTTCTCTTGTAGCGATGACGACGATAACAGTATCCCAGAGCCAATTAATGAAGAAGAAGTAATAACAACTATGAATGTTTATGTTAACGAAATTCTTGCAATGTCATCGACTGACCCTGATGGAGATGGTCCTCTTGAACCTGTGGTAACAGATGGTGTTCTTGCTGCATCTACAACTTACGATGTAAGATTAGAGTTCTTAAATGAATTGGAAGATCCTGCTGAGGATATTACAGAGGAGGTTGAAGAAGAGAGCTTAGCTCATCAAGTATTTTATTCAGTTGGTGGAGATCTAAATGTTGGTGTTGAGTATGCAAACTTTGATACTGATGGAAATCCATTAGGAACACAGATTACATTAACAACAAATGAAGCTGGTTCTGGAACAATCACAATAACATTAATACATGAGCCGATGAAGCCAAATGATGGACTTGCTACAGCAGGAGGCGAAACGGATATGGAAGTTACATTCAATGTTTCTGTAGAGTAAATATGAATTGTGTATGTAATATATGCGGTGCTAATTTCACTTCGAAATTAGCACTCGCTTTTTATTCTATATTTTCTATTTGTTGTTTCAATACATTGGGACAAAACTGTGACAATAAACTTTCTATCGAGGTTATTGATTTGCATGACGGATCTTCATTAGTCAATACAAATATTTACTTTGAAGAAATTGATATTGGAGGAAAGACCGATCAAAATGGTATTATCGTTTTCGAAAATCTTTGCGATGGTAGTTACACTCTTAGTGTTTCCCATGAGGATTGTGAGACATCAACTATTAGAGTAATTGTTAAAAAAGACACGTATAAAAAAGTTTATTTAGAGCACCACTTGAATGAGCTGCAAGAAATCATAGTAACCTCCAGCAATCGAGTAAATTCAAAGTCATTGTTTGAAAATAAAATTTCTAAAGAGGTTTTAGATGATTATAACAGTAGAACCCTTGGTGAGGTATTACAGACTGTTACTGGGGTAAGCACTTTAAATTCGGGTTCTTATTTATCGAAACCTGTAATAAATGGATTGCATAGCAGTCGAGTTATTTTAATTAATAATGATGTCAGACTAGAAGATCAAGAATGGGGTATAGAACACGCACCCAGTATTGATGTTAATTCAATTGATAAATTATCTGTAATTAAAGGGGCGAGTGCTTTACAATATGCGGGAGATGCCGTTGGGGGTGTTATCATTGCAGAAACATCAAATGAAAAATTAGTTGATGATTTGTATGGAAGTGTTACTACCAAGCTTCAATCCAATGGAAGAGGGGGATCAGTGTCAACCAACTTTACTAAGACAAAGAGCAATGGATGGTATTATAAATTCCAAGGCACTTTAAAACAAATGGGTGATTTTGAAACGGCTGATTATTTCATGACTAATACAGGTTTTCAAGAAAATAATATTTCTTTAAAAGCAGGATTGAATCGCATTGACCATGGTTTTGAAATCTATTACTCCCTATTTAGTAATCAACTTGGAATTTTAAGATCTTCTCATGTACATACTGCAATTGATATTATCAATGCGATAAATAATGAAATTCCATCAGTTATTGAGGAATTTAGTTATGACATTAATATACCCAGACAAAAGATTAGTCATAACCTTGTAAAAATTAAAGCTTTTAAAAATTTTAATTTTGGTAAATTAAGTATGCGATATGATTATCAAGTCAATGATAGAAAAGAATTTGATATAAGAAGGGGTGGTAGAACAAATCCAGTATTGGATTTAAATCTGCAAACTCATGCTTTAGCTTTAGATTTACAATCAAAATTTGATAGTAGTTCTAATTTTAAAGCAGGAATTTCTGGCAGGTATCAAAAAAATTTTCCGGACCCTGCAACTGGAGTTAAGCGAATAATTCCAGATTACAAAAAATACGATTTCAGTTTCTATTCTATTTATGATACTACTTTTAATAAGGATTGGTTAGTAGAAGCAGGTATTAGATATGATTTTTCTCACATTAACTCCTATAAATATTACAGAACTTCACTATGGGAATTAAGAAATTATAATGAGTTGTTTCCTGAATTTTTAGTTGAAGATTTAGGGACAAATACCCTTACCAATCCAAAATTTGACTTTCATAATATCTCCTCTAATTTGGGTGTACGATATTCAATTAATGAGGGTGAAAATATTTATCTGAATTATTCTATTTCTTCAAGAAAACCAAATCCTTCTGAGTTATTTAGTGAAGGTCTGCACCACTCCTCAGCTAGAATTGAAATTGGGGATTTAAGTTTTCAATCTGAGGTAGGAAATAATATTTCGTTAACCTATAATCTATCAAATGAGAAATCTGCATTAACTTTCAACTCTTTTATAAATTATGTAAATGACTTTATTTATATAATTCCTGTTAGAACAACAACTACACTTGCTGGAGTTTTTCCCGTTTGGGAGTATATGCAATCGGATGCAAATTTATATGGCTTTGATGTGAAATACGACAAGCAGTATTTTGATAATTTTTTTATTGGCCATCAATTTTCTCTTGTCAAAGGATATGAAAGATCCAATGATAAACCTCTTATTAATATGCCGCCAGCGAATCTTAAAAACTCTATCAGCTATAATTTCTTAGATTTTAATAATCTAAATATTTCTTTAGAAAGTGAATATGTTTTTGAGCAAAATGAGTATCCGGATACAAATTTTGAAATTTATATTCCGACAAGTCAAACATATGCAATGCTAGATACGAGCACACCACCACAAGCATATCATTTATTAAACCTTTCCTCCTCCATACAATTTGGCTCTAAAAATGGTGGGGAGTACAAAATAAATGTACGTGTTGAAAACCTTTTTAACAATCTCTATAAAGACTATTTGAATAGGCTTAGATATTTTACTCATGACATGGGAAGAAACATCATGCTTTCACTAAATTACAATTATTAAATATTTATTTTTTATGTAGTTACTTAACATTAACTTTGTATCATTAATAGGGGTGCTGATACGGCTGAGATTATACCCATTGAACCTGGAACAGATAATGCTGTTTAGGAATTTTGATGATATTCTTTTCATTCACAAGCCTCCCGCAAAATCAAAAATAAATGAAAAATATATTATTGTTATTTCTGTTAGGCTTTATTCAAATATATTCCCAAGATCAACAAATAGATTCATTAAATGTGGAGAAATTGGAAGAGGTTTTGGTTTCCTCAGTTAGGGTTAATGAAGATATACCCATGGCATTTACCAATGTTTCCAATGATCAAATTGAAGAAAGAAATTTAGGTCAAGACCTTCCAATTTTATTAAATTTTCTGCCTAATGTTGTCACCACATCTGATGCTGGTGCTGGAATTGGATATACTGGAATTAGAATTCGAGGGATTAACGCACAATCTACTAATGTGACAATCAATGGTATTCCTTATAACGATGCAGAATCCCATAACACTTATTGGGTGGATCTTCCAGACTTCTCTTCATCCATAGAGAATTTACAAGTTCAAAGAGGAATAGGTACATCGGTAAATGGATCCAGTGCATTTGGTGCAAGCATTAATATCTTGACAGATAAAATTTCAAAAGATCCATTTTTTGAAAGTAATAATACCTTAGGAAGCTATAATACTTATAAAAATACCTTTCGATTTAGTACAGGACTCCTTAATGAAGTATTTGAATTTTCTGGTAGGCTTTCCAAAATTGATTCGGATGGTTATATTGACCGATCAACATCTGATTTGAAATCTTATTTTTTACAATTTTCTTACAAAAAGGAAAATACTCTAATTAAGTTTTTGAATTTTGGAGGTCATGAAATTACTTATCATGCTTGGAATGGAATTGACGGGGAAACACTTCGAAATGACAGAACGTTTAATCCATCAGGATTGTACACGGATTTAAACGGAGTTCAACAGTTTCACGAGGACGAACTTGACAACTACAAACAGGATCATTTTCAGTTACACTGGAGTGAAATCATAAATAATAATCTTACATCTAATTTGGGATTAAATTTAACTAATGGAAAAGGTTATTATGAGCAGTATAATGAAAATGGAAATGAAGATTTTATAACAAGAAAATGGCTAGATAATCAATTTGTTGTGGTGAATTACTCTTTGAAATACTCAAAAAATAATCACAATATTATCTTTGGATCTACTTACAGTGAATATGATGGTGATCATTTTGGTGAAACAATATGGTCACAGAATTCTGGAGATATTGAGTTTACTGATTTGTTTTACAATGGACATGGTCTTAAGAAAGACTTTAGCAATTTTATAAAGTCTGTGTTCCAAATTTCTGACCGTTTTAGTATGTATACTGATTTGCAATTAAGAGAAATAAATTACAGCACAGATGGAAGCACCTCCAATATCCCAGAATTAAAACTAGATAAAAAATATAGTTTTTTCAATCCAAAATTTGGTTTAAATTTTAAGCTAAATAGTAAAAACAGAGTCTATTTTTCTGCAGCCAAAGCTTATCGTGAACCTACACGAAGTGATTATGAAAATAATTTTAATATAAAACCCGAGGAGCTTATTGATTTTGAATTAGGATGGAGTCTTAGTTCAAATAATATAATTTTAAATACGAACCTCTATTATATGAATTATGAAAATCAACTAGTCTTAACCGGAGCATTGGATGATGTTGGATCTCCAATAAGAGAAAATAGTGGTAAAAGTTATCGAGCAGGTATTGAAATTGAAACAGGATTTACGATCTCTGAAAAAATCAATCTTGCAGGAAATGTAAGCTTAAGTGAAAATAAAAATATTGATTATGTAAGTAATTTTAATGGTGAACTAACAAACCTAGGTGATACGGATATTTCCTATTCACCTTCATTTATTTCATCGTTGGCGCTTAATTATAGTCCTAATTCAAAGTTTGCTCTCTCAATCTTAAATAAAAATGTTGGCGAGCAGTTCATGAGTAATAATGGATCTGCTTTTTCAAAGCTTGACTCCTATTCTATTACGGACTTAAATCTTAGATATACTTTTGATGAATTATATTTATTTGATGAGTTATCCATAAATCTGTTAATTAATAATATTTTTTCAACAGAATATGTTTCTAATGGTTATTATTATACATATGATGATACGTGGACAGATGAAAATATGATTACAACCATAGAGGGAACTGGATATTTTCCACAAGCCACAAGAAATTTTTTATTTGGAGTAGGAATTAAATTTTAAAAGCTACTGATAATCAATACGTTTCCATTTGATTCAACTCGGTATGCTTTTAAAGCGCAATTAAGAACTGTGCCAATTGACTGACCAGTAATTAAGCTATAACTGTTTTGTTGAGCACAACTTGATGTTGCTTCTAATCCATTGATATTTAAGATGGAACATGGAAGTATTTCATGGTTTGGATCAGATGCATCCCATGCGAGAAAACCTGTGCCTGAATTTACTATTATTATCCCTCCATTTCCTACATCTGGAATATAAACGGAATTGCTAATAAAATTAAGATCTGAATATTGAGGTAAATTTAAATTGACCTCATAATAGATATCAAAATTCAGAAGAAAATTACATCTTGAATCATTTATATTTGAAGAACAATTACAAATAAAAATAATAAGTAATAATAAGTAAAAGTTACTTAATTTCATTTGCTAAAAATACGATAAAAATGCATGATTCAAATATTTTGTATATTTGATCATGTCTCGATAATTCGGGATTTTTTATTTTATAAAAACAAACTATACTAATTGCTATGAGCAATATTTCATACTATACCGAAGAGGGTTTAAATAAACTAAAGGATGAATTAAATCAGTTAAAAGATATTGAAAGGCCCAATGCATCTAATGCAATTGCAGAAGCTAGAGATAAAGGTGACTTGAGCGAAAATGCTGAATATGATGCTGCCAAGGAAGCGCAAGGAATGTTAGAGATGAGAATTTCAAAACTTGAAGAAAGATTAGCAAATGCTAGAGTAATTGACGAATCTCAGTTGGATGATTCCAAAGTACTTGTTTTATCAAAGGTTAAAATTAGAAATAAATCTAACGGTATGACTATGGATTATTTGATAGTGGCCGATGGGGAAGCTGACTTATCCAAGGGAAAAATATCTGTAAACTCTCCAATTGGAAAAGGATTATTAGGAAAATCTGTTGGCGAAATAGCAAAAATCAGTGTTCCAACTGGATTTATAGATTTAGAAATTTTAGAAATTTCAAGATAAATGCCAACCATTTTTAGTAAAATAATCTCTGGTGAAATTCCATGCTACAAAGTCGCAGAAAATAAAAATTTTTTAGCATTCTTAGATATTAATCCAAATTCTATTGGACACACTCTTTGTATTCCGAAAAAAGAAATTGATAATATCTTAGATTTAGATGAAAGTACCTATCATGAACTAATGAAATTCTGCAGAAAGGTAGCACTTTCCATTGCCAAGGTTATTGATTGTGAAAGAGTATCCTTTAGTATTATTGGCTTAGAAGTAGCTCATGTACATGTACATTTAATTCCCATTAAAAAAATGAGCGATGCTAATTTTACAAAAAAAGTTTCTATGAATGGCAATCAGTTTAAACAAACTGCAAGTCTAATTTCAGATGCTTTCAAATCTGTTTAGCTTAATTTCAAAAGTTGTTCCTGTGTTAATTTTTGATTCCAATACTTTTATTTTTCCTAAGTGATAGTCCTCAATTATTCTTTTAGCTAGGGATAATCCTAAGCCCCAACCTCTTTTTTTTGTAGTGTAGCCGGCTTCAAAAATACTTTTAAATAATTTTTTACTAATTCCTTTACCATTATCCATAATATAAATATATATATGTTCCGAATCAGTTTGTACTTGAATTGAAATCTTTCCTTTTTTTTCAATAGCATCAACACTATTTTTTATGATATTTTCCAAGCACCAGCTAAAAAGCTGAGGATTTAAATTCGCATAAATATTTGAATCAATTGGTTTGAAATCTATTTTAATATTATTACTGATTCTTTCATTTAGGTATTTTACTGTCTTTCCAATCTCAATTTTTAAATCATACTTTTCAAGCTTAGGTTTAGATCCTATTTTTCCAAACCTCTCAGAAATTGTTGTAAGCCTATTTACATCTTTTTCTATTTCGTTTATGTATGGTGTATTTTTCGTTTTATTTTTTATCAGTTCTATCCAACCTATTAATGAACTCAAGGGTGTTCCAATCTGATGGGCAGTTTCTTTTGCCATACTAGACCATAACTTATTAATTTCAGAACTTTTTAAGTTTTTATAAAATAAAACTGTAATAAGTACAAAGGAAATAGTAAATAAAATTAAAGCTATTGGATAAAATTTAAGTTTATTCAGAGTGGAAGAATTACCATAATATAGAGTTGAAATTTTTTGTCCATTTAGATAGATTGGTATTGGATTATTCTCAGATTTAAATTGTAAAATCAATTTATTAATTTTAACAGTGTCGGAAGCTTTTATATTTTTTATATTATTTATTTCAATTTTGCCGTCATAATCCAATTTGATCATTGGAGTGGAAGTGTTTTTTTTTAATACTTCTAGATTTAAATTAGAAATTTGTCCATTTATATTCAACAGCTCAGATGTGGCGAGTGACCAAATCTCCATTTTATTCCTTTCTTCAATCTTATAGTTCTGAACCAATAAGTATGTAGAGACCAATATTGATATAACTATTATTGTAGAAAATATAATTACCATCGGATTAATATATCTTGAAACTAGTGACATCTATTGAATCTTTTGCGCTAAATATAGTGAGTTTAACTGTAAATAATACTTCAATAATTCTTATTTATTATCTATCTTCATAAATTAAAATTAAATAAAGTACATGGAAATTCAAGGAAAAATAAAATTGATTAAAGAAGTTCAGGAAATAAGTCCAACATTTAAAAAACGAGAGCTTATCTTAACAACGGATGAACAATATCCACAAACACTTTCTGTTGAATTTATTCAAGATAAGACCGACCTATTAAATAATTTTAAAGTCGATCAAAGTGTAAAAGTTGGTATAAATTTAAGAGGTAGAGAGTGGGAAAATCCAGAGACAAAAGAATTAAAATACTTTAATTCAATTCAAGGTTGGAGAATAGATCTCTTAGAATCAAATTCTAGTGTTTCAAATGAAGATTTACCACCACTTGATAGTTTAAGTCCTTTTGAGCCTGCTGACGACAATGATGATAATCAAGAACTTGATGATTTGCCATTTTAATAACTTATGCTTTCTTCAAATGATTTAAACAAGTTTTATAATATAAGTGATTTTAAAAATATTTTAAAAGAAAAATTACCACAAAAAAAATTCCTTAAAATATTAAATAAATCAGACTATAATAAACAAATAATTACACTTCAATCAGAATTAGTATTATTACAAAATTGGATTAAAGAAAACAATAAAAGGGTATGTATTATCTTTGAAGGCCGCGATGCAGCAGGTAAAGGGGGAGCCATAAAAAGGTTTGTTGAACATCTAAATCCAAGAAATTCAAGAGTTGTTGCACTTTCTAAGCCCAGTGAATTAGAACTAGGACAATGGTATTTTCAAAGATATTTAAGTAACATTCCAAATCCTGGAGAAATAGTTTTCTTTGATAGAAGTTGGTATAATAGGGCTATTGTTGAACCTGTAATGGGATTTTGTTCAAATGATGAATATCTATTATTTATGAATCAGGTTAATGACTTTGAAAAAATGTTAATTGATGATGGAATAATTATAATTAAACTATGGTTTTCTATTTCTAAAGAGGTGCAAAAATCAAGATTTATTTCTAGATTGACAAATCCACTAAAAACATGGAAGTTTAGTAATGTTGATCTTGAGGGACAAAAGCGATGGGATCTTTATTCTAAGTACAAAACTAAAATGTTTGATAAAACAAATACTGATATTGCTCCATGGAAAATTATTGACAGTAATAATAAATTATCTGCAAGGATAGAATCAATTAAATATGTTTTATCAATTTGTGATTTTAAAAATAAAAACTCAACCTTGAAGGAGAATAAGCTTTCTTTAAGTATACAAGATTTTATTCAAATTGATAAAAAACAATTGAAGATCTTAAATAAAAGTAAATCATTGATAAACTTATTGTCCAGAAAAAACACATCTATTTCAAAGACTATTCGATACATTAAATATGAAAGAGAATTAAAAAAATTACAGGTTGAAATGATTCGATTACAAAATTGGGTTTTTAATGAAAATAAAAAAGTAATCATTGTTTGTGAGGGTCGTGATGCAGCTGGAAAAGGTGGGGCAATAAGAAGAGCGATACAGCATTTAAACCCAAGAAAGTTTAGAGTAGTAGCACTTCCAAAACCAAATGAATTAGAAAGATCGCAATGGTATTTTCAAAGGTATGTTCATCATTTCCCAAAAGATGGTGAAATAGTTTTTTTTGACAGGAGCTGGTATAACCGAGCAGTTGTTGAGCCAGTCAATGGGTTTTGCACCCAATCAGAGTACAATACTTTTATGAATCATATTAATAGTTTTGAAAAAATGATTATTGATAATAACATCATTTTGTTAAAGTTTTATTATTCAATTTCCAAAGATATTCAATTAAAAAGGTTCAATGAAATAAAGAATAGCCCATTAAAAAAATGGAAGTATACAATTGTTGATAGCAATGCACAAAAGTTATGGAGTAAATATTCGATCTACAAAGATTTGATGTTTAAAAAAACAAATCCTGATTTTGCAAAATGGAATATTATCAAAGCTGACAAAAAAATTTATGCTAGAATTAAGACTTTAGAATTAATTTTAAAGAATATTCCCTACGATAAAAAAACTAAGATTCATTCTAAAGAAATTAATTTTTAAAAGTCTTTATAAAGTCCATAACTTTCAAAGAATCATTAACGGAAAATTCACCAATTTTTGTTCTTCTAAGCTCTGTTAAATGTGCTGCTGATTTTAGTGCTTTGCCAAAATCATTAATTAATGATCTGATATAAGTTCCCTTACTGCAATTTACTTGAAAGGAAAGTTCTGGAAAATTTATTTCAGTAATTTTAAAATCTCTAATAGTAATCTTTCTTTTTTCAAGATTTACTTGTTCCCCTTGTCTGGCAAGTTTGTATGACCTAATACCATTCTTTTTAACCGCGGAAAAAATAGGTGGCTTCTGCATAATGTCTCCAACAAACTCATTAACTTTTTCATAAATTAATTTTTCATTTATATGATCTGTTTGATAAAAAACATTTGGTTTTGTTTCTAAGTCATAAGATGGGGTAGAAGAGCCAATAATCATTTTTCCAGAATAACTCTTATCCAGCCCAATGAAGCTGTCAATTTCTTTTGTCATTTTACCATAGCAAATTATTAGTAATCCAGTAGCTAGTGGGTCAAGTGTTCCAGCATGTCCAACTTTTAATTTTTTTAAATTAAATTTTTTTTTAATAAAATTTCTGATTTTGCTAACAACATCAAAAGAAGTCCAGTTAATATCTTTATCGATTAAAATTAATTTTCCTTTCAATTGGATGTTTTAAATAAAAAAAATAGCAGTTAGACCTAAAAGAAAACAGTAAAAACTGAAATACATCAAGTTATTATTCTTTACAATATTTAACATCCACTTGCATGCAATAAAACCAGAGATTAGTGAAGAGAAAAAACCAATTAGTAATATTGAAATTTGGATATCATAATGAAAAAGATCACCTGAAAAAACATCCTTTAAAATTGCTCCAAAGATTACTGGAATTACTATCAAAAAAGAAAATTTTGCACTTTCATTTTTTTCTTTGCCCAAATACAATGAGGTGCAAATAGTTGTTCCGGACCTAGAAATACCAGGCATAATAGCGATAGCTTGAGATATTCCAATTATTAAGGAATCTAAATATGAAAGTTTTGATTTTTTCTTTTTCACAATTTTTGTTAGTAGTAACATTAGGCCAGTAATAATTAGCATTATTCCTACTAGCTTTAAATTCCCAACAAATAATTTCTCAATATGATTACTAAATACAAATCCAACAAAACCCGCAGGTAAAATTGCAATAAGAATTTTTAGAATATAAATTCTATTTTTACTTTTTTTGATATTAAATATTAAATCAAAAATATCTTTTCTAAAAACAATCATTGTACTCAATGCGGTTGCAAAATGAAGGATAGAGGTAAACAATAAATTTTCTTTACCCAGCATATTTGCATCTAAAATATTTCTAAATATTTCTAAATGACCGCTAGAAGATACTGGAAGAAATTCGGTCAACCCTTGTATGATTCCTAAAAAAAAGGCGTCACTTTCTGTCATATCTATTTTTCAGGAGATTTTAAAATAGCATACACCTGGATAATATAACCACTAACAATTAGCATTGGTGCAAGTCTTATCCTTTGGAAACTAAAAATTTCATCACTGAAAATATTAGGATCATCACTTCCACCTCCTGACATAAGAAAAAATCCTACAATCATTAAAAAAATTCCAGATAACATAATTTTATAATTTATTGATCCAAATAGTAGTTTTTTTTCTTCTTCTTGTTTTTCCATGTTATATATCTAATTTTTTTGTGTCAATATTGAGAATATTTTGTGTTGCAAAAAAAGTACTTACTAGACTAATTGTAAAACCCAATATAACAACGCTGCCCAATAGAAAAAAAATAGTTTTTAACTCTACATAATTATAAAAATTGATATTAGAATCAAAAAAATCAATTAAAATTAAAATTGAAATAATTGCAATAGTTGAAGAAATCAAACTTAATAATAAATTCGTCTTAATAAATGGAACCCTAATGAAGGATCGAGTAGCGCCAACTAATTGCATCGTCTTTATTATATTTCTTTTGGCATAAATTGAAAGCCTAATAGAACTGTTTATAATTAAAAAAGTAATTAATAATGAAAATATTATTGAGGGAATTATCCAAAAACTTATTTTCTTGATATTGTTATTTATCATATTAATAAAATCCCTGTCATAAACAATCTCATCGATATATTTCTTTTTCATTATAAATCTAGAAATACTATCTAGCTTCTTACTATTTACGTAATTACTTTTTAAGTTAATGTCAATCGACCCTAGAAGAGGATTAAATCCAAGAGATTTGATAAATTCTTCCCCGTATTCCTCTTTCATAATAGTTACAGCCTCTTCTTTGGAAATATAATTAGCTTTATCAATAAAATTGCTCATTAAAAGTTCATTTTTTAGCTGATTAATTTCAATATTTTTTACATTTTCTTTCAAATAAATAGATACGGTAAAATCTTCTTTAAATTTATTAATGATCGAATCAGAACTGACAAGAAATAATCCAAAAAATGAATATAGGAATAAGACTATTGACATTATAATCACTATTGAAAAATAAGATGTTATTAATCTTTTATTTTTTATGCTAGGCATTGATGACTATTAAATTTTGTACAATAAAAGTAATGAACTAATCATTAACTAAAAAGATTTTCTATTGTAACTATAAAATGTAAATTTGTGAATCACCTTAAATTAATTGATGGATTATAATTTTAGGACAATAGAGAAAAAGTGGCAAGACTATTGGAAAGCTAATCAAACTAATTCTTCCGAAGTTGATCATAGTTTGCCAAAGTATTATGTTTTAGATATGTTCCCTTACCCATCCGGGTCGGGTTTACATGTAGGACATCCTTTAGGTTACATAGCATCAGATATTATTTCAAGGTATAAAAGATTGAAAGGTTTTAATGTATTACACCCCATGGGATTTGATTCATTTGGTTTGCCCGCCGAGCAGTATGCAATTAAGACAGGAAGACATCCAAAAGAAACTACTGAAATAAATATCAAGAGGTTTAAAGATCAATTAGATAATTTAGGATTATCATATGATTGGAGCCGTGAAATTAAAACGAGTGATAGTAATTATTATAAATGGACACAATGGATTTTTCTTAAATTATATAATTCTTATTTTGATAAAGAAACAAAAAAAGCAAAAGATGTTTCTGAGCTAATCATCCCCTCACATATTGATTCTTCAAAAAGAGATAATTATATTGACTCAAAAAGGTTGGCATATATTGACACAATTGATGTCAATTGGTGTGAGGAGCTTGGAACAGTATTGGCTAATGAGGAGGTAATTGGAGGATTAAGTGAAAGGGGAGGTTTCCCTGTCACAAAAAAACCAATGAGGCAATGGGTAATGAGAATTACCAAATATGCTGATCGATTACTTGATGACTTAGATGATTTAGATTGGCCAGAGTCTATAAAATCATCTCAAAGAAATTGGATAGGAAAATCGTATGGTGCAGAAATATCATTTACTGTTAACTTTGAGCTAAGTGTTAATGTTTTTACAACTAGGCCTGACACAATCTATGGCGCTACCTACTTAGTTCTAGCTCCTGAAAATTCAATTGTAGAAAAAATTGTTACAGATGATCAAAAAAATGAAATTGAAAATTATCAAAAAATAGCCAAAAGTAAGAGTGATTTAGAAAGGCAAGAAAATCAGAAAATTAAAACAGGGGTATTTACAGGTGCATTTGCAATTAATCCGATATCAAATAAAAAAATCCCCATCTGGATTTCCGACTATGTACTAAACAGCTATGGTACAGGTGCAATTATGGCAGTCCCAGCTCATGATGAAAGAGATTATGAATTTGCACAACAATTCAATCTTGAAGTTATTAAAGTGATTGATTCAGAAAGTGACTTTTTTTCAGGCCATGGAAATATTATTAATTCTGAAAGTTTTAATGGAATTCATAGCAAAAAATTCAAAGATGTTGTAATTGATTATTTGGAAAAAAATAAACTTGGAGAAAGAAAAATAAATTATAAATTAAGAGATTGGATTTTTACTAGGCAAAGATATTGGGGAGAGCCGATTCCAATTCTACATAATAAAGATAAATCTATAGCAGTAGATGAACAAGATTTACCTATTCTTCTTCCAGAGGTTGAGTCTTATTTGCCTACAAAAAGTGGAAAATCTCCGCTTGCAAGAAATGAAAGCTGGAAGTACATTACAATAAATGGTAAATCATTTGAGCGTGAAACAAATACAATGCCTCAATGGGCTGGTTCATGTTGGTATTATTTAAGATTTTTAGACCCAAAAAATCAAAGTCAATTTGCTTCTGAAAGTTCTATTAAATATTGGATGCCAGTTGATTTATATATTGGAGGAGCCGAGCACGCTGTTTTACATTTACTGTATTCTCGTTTTTGGCATAAAGTTCTTTATGATTTAGGCTTGGTCAATACAAAGGAGCCTTTTAAAAAGCTTGTTAATCAAGGAATGATTTTAGGAAATAGTGCTTTGATTCACAGAAAGATTGATGGTGGCGGCTATGTTTCTAGTGATTTGAAAGATAAATATAAAACTCAATCAATTCATATTGAAATTAGTTTCGTTAATGAAAATAATGAATTGAACACGGGACTGCTTAAAAAAAATAATCCTGATTTTAAAGATGCAGATTTTGAATATGATAAAACTTTTTATGTTGATAGAGAAGTTGAAAAAATGTCTAAATCAAAATATAATGTGATTAATCCGGATGACATATGTTATAATTATGGAGCAGATACCTTGAGACTGTATGAAATGTTTTTAGGGCCATTAGAACAGTCCAAGCCATGGAGTACTTCTGGAATAATTGGAGTTCATAATTTTCTCAAAAAATTATGGAGATTATATTTTCATGAAAATGAAATTATTGTTAATGAATCTGTTCCAAATGACTACAATTTAAAAACACTTAACAGGTGCATAAAAAAAGTAGCTAATGATATTGAAAATTTTTCTTTTAATACAGCTGTATCTACATTGATGATTACTGTTAATGAATTGACCCAGCAAAAATGTACTAGTAAAAAGATTCTGGAACCTTTAGCAATAGTTATTTCATCATTTGCCCCTCACATTGCTGAGGAGATTTGGCAGCAATTAGGGAATACAGATTCAATAACTAATTCCAATTATCCAAATTATGATGAAAGATATTTACATGATACTACTAAAATATATCCTGTTTCAATTAACGGAAAACTAAAGTATAAGATTGAGCTTCCGACAAATTTATCTAAGCAGGAGATTGAGAAAGAAATTTTGGCAGATGAAGTCTTCATAAAAAAATTACATGGACTAAAGCCTAAAAAAGTAATAGTTGTTCCAGGAAAAATCATAAATTTTGTTATATGACCACTATTGCAATAATTATAACATCCGCCATTGTTATTTGTTGTGGATATATTGTTACTGAAAAAAATGCTGATATTCTTTTAGCTGGTTATAACACAATGAGTAAAAAAGAAAAAGAAACATTTGATTTAAAGGGCTACTTAGGATTTTTTAAAAAATTTATGCTATCGGTTGGGGTATATTCTTTTTTTATTTATTCATTATTATATTCTTTTTTTAGCCTTGAAGTTGCAGCAATAGGTTATGCAATTTCCATTTCAATTCCATGGCCCTATTTTTTGTATTACACCAATAAAAAATTCATCAAATAAATATTTGCCTGTTTATTTGTTGCTCAAGAGAAATGTATGTTTCTGTTCTTGCAACCCCATTAATAACTTGTATTTTTTTCGTAAGGATTTCCATTAAATCTTGGTTATCCTTGCAAAGGATTTTAGTCAAAATACTCCAATCACCCGTTGTATAATGACATTCAATAACTTCTTTAATCTTAGATAATTCAGAAACAACAGTTTTATTGTTTGTAGCTCTATCTAAAAAAATTCCAATATATGCCATAGTGTTATAACCTAATATTTTTGGATCAATTGAAATGGATGAACCATTGATTAACTCACTCTTTTCTAGTTTTCTTAATCTTTGGTGGATAGCTGCACCAGAAATACCAATTTTTTTTGCAATTTCAAGAATCGGTCTTCTTGCATTTTCAATTAACATTCTAATTATCTCTTTATCAATACCATCAATTTTAACTTTATTTTTTTCCATTAATTAGATTCTTTAAAATTTATATTCAATCGATTAAGTTTTTCTAATACAGGATCATATATCTCCTTATGAATAGGTCTTGTGATTCCTTTAATTTTTATTTTTTTATTTAAAATTAAAATACTTGCAATAGCTAAAGGTAAACCTACTGTCTTAGACATAGCTGTAAATTTTTTATTATCGCCAATGCAAACCATTGTTGAAGTGGTTTTTTTGATTTCGTTAGCATGTTTGTATTTAAATTCATGATACATAATTATCATATCTCTGTCATTTTTTTCTAATTTCCATGCATCTCTCAAAATCTCCTCTAATATTTCAGCAGGAGTACCATTGTCGGTAATGATTTTCTTTTTATCATCAAAAAGGGAAATAGCTTCTAATTTGTTCATCTCTTCACCAAAACTTTTTATTTTGAGTTCATTTTGAATCTTTTTTTCAACAGATTTATTGGGATCATACGGTAAAAAACAATTTGTAAATTCCCTAATACTCATATTTTTAGAATTACTAATTCTATAGCTATCGTCTGTTAGGCCCAGTTTTATCAGCATGTTCCAAGACTTGGAAAATCCAACTTTTCTTATTGTTCCTCTTTTCATTGTCTGAATATCGTCTAAGTTGTAAAGTTTTCTGTATTTTAATGAATCTCTATTTGGATACACTTCAAACTCACCAATTTCATCAACATTAATATTTTCGGTATTATCAAATAACCTGTAATAGGGAACATATTTATATTTTCCTTTTTCAATAAATTTTGCAGGTGACCCCTGACCTGCTTTTACAACATTTCTTGGATTCCATGTGAACTTATAATTCCATAAATTATTATCACTTATGGGAGCTATAAGCCCACCAGTGAAAGATTTAAAAGAAATTATTTCTTTATTATCTGCTTGAATTCTATCAATAATTTTTTTTGCACTCATGTGATCAATTCCAGGGTCAAGACCTATTTCATTTAAAAAAATTAGACCTTTTTTCTTTACTTCAGTATGTAGTAATTTCATATCCTCACTAACATAAGAGGCAGTCAATAAATTTCTTTTCAGTTCTAAACAAGTTTTTGCAATTGAAATATGCAAATGCACAGGCAATAAGGAAATTACAATATCAGAATCCTGTATTAACTTGTTTTTTTGAACCACATCATTAATATCGAATAGAATTGTTTTACATCTTTCATTTTCATTGATTTTTTTTAGGTTTTGAAGATTTGCATCAGCAATCAAAATGAATAAATTTTCCGCAACTGAATTTTCTACTAAGTATTTAATTAAGAATGGAGAAGATTTACCAGCTCCGACAATTAAAACTTTACGCATTTAAAAGAAATTTATATATAATATTAGTAAATAATTATTACTCTTAATTAAATTAATTAGATTAATTTTAAAGCTTATTCTTAAAGAGTATTGGAATAAATGAGTGTAAAAAAAAATCATTTAAATGCAATCGAAACTTCATTGATTAATTTTGGAATTAGCTCTAAAAAAATCAACTATAATCTTACATGTGAAGAATTATATTCTATTTGTTTTAAAAACAATTTAGGACGCTTAACAGAAAACAATGTTTTAGCAGTTAATACTGGAAAGTTTACTGGAAGATCACCCAAAGATAGGTATATAGTTAAAGATAAAATTACTGAAAATAAGGTCTGGTGGGGAAATATAAATACTCCAATTTCAGAGGAAATTTTTCAAAACATTTATAGCAAGTTAGTTACATATATTTCAAATAAAGAAATATATGTAAGAGATTGTCAGGCATGTGCCACTGAAAAAAATATATTGAAAATTAGAACAATTTGTGAATACCCTTGGAGTGACATTTTTTGCAATAATATGTTTATAAAAAATACTAATGAAAAAAAATCAGATATTGATTGGACAGTAATTTCTGCTCCAGGTTTTCATGCTGATCCAAAAAAAGATCTCATTTTAAATAAAAATTTCTCAATAATTAATTTTTCAAAAAAAACTATAATCATTGGGGGTACGGGCTATACTGGCGAAATTAAAAAAGGCATTTTTTCTGTTCTAAATTTTATTTTACCTGTGGAGAAAAATATTTTACCAATGCACTGCAGCGCAAACTTTAGTAATTCATTTGGAACAACAATATTCTTTGGTCTTTCTGGAACTGGAAAAACGACACTTTCTACTGATTCCAATAAAAAATTAATTGGGGATGATGAGCATGGATGGGATAGTGACGACAATATATTCAACTTTGAGGGAGGGTGTTATGCAAAAGTTTTGAACTTATCAAGCCAAAGTGAACCAGAAATTTTTGATGCTATAAAACCAGGCGCACTTTTAGAAAATGTTTCTTTAAATAGTGATGGTTCAGTGGATTATAAAAGTAAAAAAATTACTCAAAATTCAAGAGTAAGTTACCCGATCAACCATATAAAAAATATTATGAAACCATCTGTTGGCAATAACCCTAAAAATATACTCTTTTTAACCGCAGATGCTTTTGGAGTTCTTCCTCCGATTTCTAAGTTAAATCCAAATCAGGCAGCATACCATTTTATTTCTGGTTATACTTCCAAACTTGCAGGAACAGAGGAAGGTATTGATGAACCTATCCCATCCTTTTCCGCATGCTTTGGTGCTCCCTTTATGCCGTTACATCCAACTGTATATGCTGATATGCTGATAGAAAAAATGAATAAGTCAAAAGTAAATGTCTGGTTAGTAAACACTGGTTGGACGGGTGGGCCATATGGAATAGGGAAAAGAATGGAATTGAAATATACAAGAGCAATGATTAATGCAGCTCTTAGTGGTGAATTAGATCAAGCTAATAAAAATAATTATCATATTCATTCGGTTTTTAATTTAATGCAACCACGTTCTTGTCCAAATGTACCTAACAATGTTTTATCACCAAGAAAAACATGGAATAATGATATAAAATATTACAAAAAGGCTTACATGCTTTCCAGGGCTTTTATCAAAAATTTTAAAAATTTCTCATACTATGCCAGTGAGCAAGTACTTTTAGGAGGCCCAAAAGAGAGAGAGAAGTAGATTACCTTTTTTTATTTTTATTTACATTAGCTATATAGCTGTCTAGAGCCATAGACATTGATGGAAACTTTGGAGAAGGAGCAAAAACATCAACTTTCAAACCATTTTCTTCAACAGCTTTTTTTGTAATTGCTCCAAAAACAGCAATTCTTGTATTATTTTGTTTAAAATCTGGAAAATTATGAATTAGAGATTCAATTCCAGATGGACTGAAAAAAACGAGAATATCATAAGTAACATTTGCAAATTCTGACAAATCACTTATCACTGTTTTATAAAATACAGATTGTTTCCAATTAATTTCAAGGGAATTTAACAGATTTGGAACCTCAGGCTTGAGTTTATTTGTTGTGGGAAGAAGAAATGTTTCAGAATTATGTTTTTCTATAATTGGACAAAGATCAGCAAAAGATCTTTTTCCAACATAAATCTTTCTTTTTCTGTAAACAACATATTTTTGAAGATAAAATGCAACTGCCTCAGACTGACAAAAATATTTCATAGAATCAGGAACCTTAAATCGCATTTTTTCACAAATTCTAAAATAGTGATCAACTGCATATCTACTGGTTAATATTATTGCTGAAAACTTTGTTAAATCAATTTTTTGTAATCTGATTTCTTTTACAGTAGCTCCTTTAACGTGGATAAAAGGAACAAAATCAATTTTAACTTTTCTTTTCTTTTGCAAGTCAAAAAAAGGAGAGTTCTCTAGTTTTGGTCTTGGTTGAGATACAAGTATTGTTTTGACTTTCATTAGCTTTGAATTTCACCCATTAATAACTTGTAAAAGAAAAAAAATGGTATAATTTCAAGTGTGCAAAGATACAAAATAAAATAGAACAAGTTTTTACTAATAATTTTTTTGTGTTTTGATAAAATTTTTAAAAAGGAAAATATAATGTAAAATGTTATAAAAATAAGACTCAGAAAAAAAAACACATATTGATAATCTTGAGTATAAGTTACGGATACATTAATCAGAAAAATAAATATCAGAAACCCATTTGCTAAAATAATTTTTTGCTTCAAATAGTAGTTAATCAACTTGATAAAATTAAAAGTCCATGCAATAAATAATTGGGAAAGTGATTGACCAAAAATGAAAAGCAACAAATACAAAGCAATTATAGCTGTTTCGTTCAAGTTGAAAACCTCTTTTTTAACAACAGATATAAAAATGGAGATATTTAGTATAAATAATATGAGGTAGTAAAAATTAAAAAGTGGTAGTTTAATAATATCTGTTTTTATTAAAACTCCATCAATTATGCTCTTTTTTTCAAATTTTTTGAGTAGAAAAAAAATTATAAATGAACCAAAAATTAAGAGTGTAATTATATCTTGTGAGTAATTTTCTTGAAACATTTTATGTTAGCAATATTTTAATATTTTACTTTTGTTAAAAATAATTAAATGAATGATGTAATTATAATTATTCCAACCTATAATGAGTTTGAAAATATTGAAAACATTATTCGAAAAATTTTCTCACTTAATAATGATTATCATCTTTTAGTGATTGATGATAATTCACCTGATATGACTTCTCATGTTGTTAAAAAATTAATTTCAGAATTTGAAAATAAACTATTTATCAACATTAGAGAAGCAAAACTTGGATTGGGGTCAGCTTATGTTACTGGCTTTAAGTATGCGTTAAAAAAAGGATACAAATATATCATTACAATGGATGCAGACTTATCTCATAACCCCATTGATATTTCAAGACTTATTCAAAATGCTGATAATTTATGTATTGGGTCTAGATATATTTCAGGGATTAATGTAGTTAATTGGCCCCTGGAAAGAATAATCCTTTCCTACATGGCATCTTTATATGTCAGAATAATATTGGGTATGCCAGTAAAAGATCCAACATCAGGTTTTGTATGTTACAAGGCCGAAAAATTGAAACAACTGAATCTAGATTCGATTAAATCGAATGGCTATTCTTTTCAGATTGAAATGAAATTTAAATTCTTTTTGAAGAAATATATTTTAAAAGAAATTCCAATTATTTTTACTGACAGAAAGTTTGGAAAATCTAAATTAAACGGGTCAATAATTGGTGAGGCTTTTTTTGAGGTTATTATGATGAAAATCAGAAGTTTTTTTAAAAAATAAGAATGAAAAGAACCCTAATTAAAAACGGAAAATTAATCAATGATGAAAAAATATTTGAGTCCGATATTCTAATTGAAAACGGGGTTATTTCAAAAATTGATAAATCTATCAATATAAATTATCCTAACACAAAAGTTATTGATGCTGAGGGGAATTATATAATGCCAGGTATTATTGATGATCAAGTCCATTTTCGTGAACCTGGGTTAACACATAAAGCAAATATATTTTCAGAATCGAGAGCAGCTGTTGCAGGAGGTATAACTTCTTATTTTGAAATGCCAAATACAACTCCAAATACTACTTCTGTTGGGCTACTTCTTGATAAATTTAAAATTGCACAAGAAAATTCTATTGCAAACTACTCATTTATGTTTGGGGGGACTAATAACAATCTTGAAGAAATATTGAAAATAAATAAAAAAGAAGTGCCTGCTATAAAACTTTTTCTAGGTTCTTCTACCGGAAACATGTTAGTTGATGATCCAAATTCACTTGAAAATATTTTTTCCAATGTAGATATTCCAATTGCAGTTCATTGTGAGGACGAAACTACTATTAAAAATAACTTGAAGCTTCATATTGAAGCTTTTGGAGAAGAAATACCTGTAACTTATCATAATAAAATTAGAAGTGAGGAGGCTTGTTATTTATCTTCAAGTATGGCAGTATCGTTGGCAAAAAAAACGGGAGCTAGGTTACATGTTTTTCATATTTCAACGGCTAAAGAATTGTCACTATTTGAAAATATACCATTAAGAGATAAAAAAATTACATCTGAAGTATGTATTCATCATTTAAATTTTAGTGAGGAAGATTATATAAAATTTGGATCGAAGATAAAGTGGAATCCATCTATAAAAACAAAAAATGATCAAAATGAGTTGTGGAAAGCATTAAATACAAATCTAATTGATGTCATTGCAACTGATCATGCCCCTCATACTTTTGATGAAAAACAAAATAATTACCAAAAGTGTCCATCAGGTGGTCCATTAGTACAACATTCATTAGTTGCTATGCTAGAAGGGTATCATGATGAAAAAATAACATTGGAGAGAATTGTAAAAAAAATGTGTCATAACCCTTCTATTCTTTTTGATGTAAAAAATCGAGGATATATTTCTGAAGGGTATTATGCTGATTTAGTTATATTCAATTTAAATAAACCGTGGACAGTTACTAAGGAGAACCTTCTTTATAAATGTAATTGGTCTCCGTTTGAAAATAAGAGTTTTAAATCACGTATTTTACATACTTTTGTTAATGGTAATTTAGTTTTTTCAAATGGAAAATTAATTGACGAATTTATGGGCATGAAAATAGAATTTGATAGATGAAAAATTTTTTACTTTTATTGGTTTTCATCTTTGTTTTTAATTGTTCCGAGAAACAGACTATTCCAAAAAATATTATACCTATGGAAACAATGTCAGAAATTATTTATGACATGACACTAATAAGTGTTTCTAAAGGAGTAAATAGAAAAATTTTGGAAAATAATGGATTTAAACCCACATCCTACATATTAAAAAAATATGAAATTGATACTACTGACTTTATTACAAGTAATAGATATTATTCATCGAATCTAGATATGTATTTATCCATTTATCAAAATGTTTTAAATAAATTAGAGAAAAATAAGCAGATAATTTCTGATAGTTTGAAAAGAGAAAATGAAAAATCTATTAAACTAAGAGAACAAAAATCTGATAAACAAAAAATGGACAAGCTAACCTCACCAGTAAAACTATTTAGTTCAAAAAAATCTAAATCAGAATAATGAGTAAATTTATTTTAGAGTTAAAATGGAGAAATATGTTACATGATCTCACACCTGGGGTCGAAGAATTTATTTCCAAAAAACCTAAGTCAGCTTATATAGGTTTTGATCCAACTTCTGACTCATTACATATTGGAAGTTTAGTACCCATAATGTTACTTGCACATTTTCAAAGACATGGACATAAACCAATCGCATTGATTGGTGGTGCAACAGGAATGATTGGAGACCCGTCAGGAAAATCATCTGAGAGAAATTTGTTAGATGAACAAACTTTAATTTTTAATCAGAAAAAAATTAAAAAACAACTTTCGAAGTTTTTAATTTTTGATAGTAAGAAAGATAATGGCGCCGAGGTTTTGAACAACCATGACTGGATGAAAAGTATCTCATTTTTACAATTTATTCGTGATTATGGTAAGCATATTTCCGTTAATTATATGATGTCAAAAGACTCTGTAAAAAATAGAATTTCATCTGAAAATACATCTGGAATGAGTTATACAGAATTTTCATATCAAATGGTTCAGGGTTATGATTTTTTGCATGTAAAAAGAAATTATGATTGCTACATACAAATGGGTGGAAGTGATCAATGGGGTAATATTACTACTGGGATGGAATTAATTAGAAGAGTTGACAGTGATAAAGGTTATGCACTAACCTGTCCTTTAATTACAAGAGTAGATGGTAAAAAGTTTGGAAAGTCTGAACAAGGAAATATATGGTTAGATAAAACTAAAACATCTGTTTTTAGATTTTATCAGTATTGGTTAAATACATCAGATGAAGATGCTGAAAAATTCATCAAAATATTCACTTTTTTAGCTAAGTCAGAGATAGATGAATTAATCAATGAGCACAAGAAAGCTCCTCACATGAGGATTTTACAAAAGAAATTAGCTGCTGAAATCACCACTATTGTTCATAGCGAAGAAGAAATGAATAAGTCTAGCGAGGCTTCAAATGTTTTATTTAGTAAATACTTCCATAATGAAATCAGTAAGATTGACGAAAAAACATTTTTGGAGATTTTTGAAGGAGTTCCTTCAGCTGAAATTAAATACCGTGAATTAAAAGGTGGCATCGAGATTATTAAACTTCTAAGTGAAAAAACAGGATTTTTAAGTTCAAACTCCGCTGCTAGAAGATCTCTTGATGAAAATTCAATTTCTGTAAATAAAACTAAGGTTGATTTGACTTATATTATAGAAACAAAGGATTTAATAAATGATAAATATATTCTACTCAGTAAGGGAAAGAAAAATACTTTTTTAGTAAAGTTTAATTAGAGCAGTAAATTACATCCTCTAGTATCTGAATGATCTATTCTTCCCATTATTTCAAAACTTCCATTTTTGTGTAATGACCCCATATCCTCAGTAGCAATAAAGCTGCAAGAATTTACATTGGCTAAATCTATTATATTGATTCCGCCACTTTTATTATTACTGTATATGAAATTTGGATCATTTATATCTCGGATAAGAATTCTCATCCAATTGGGGCATGAAAAAATTCCATCCCCTTTGGAATATGCCTGTGAAAGCAGCTCGGTCATTCCATATTCACTATGTATTTTTTTAAGTCCAGTTCTTTGTTTTAAAGTTTCATGAAGTTCTTTTTTAATCATTTCTTTTCTTCGCCCTTTCATTCCTCCTGTTTCAATTATAATGGTATTTTTTAAATTTAAATTCCTATTTTCTGTTAAGTCTAGTAGTGCATAGGAAACTCCAAAAAGAATCACTTTTTTATTTCCCTTACATAGATTTTTTATTTTTTCAATAATAAAGTCATATTGGCCTAGAAAAAAACCACTCTCATTGGACTTAGATAGTTTAATTAGATTGTCAACCATATAAATCAAGGACGAGTTTTTGTTTTCCATATAATTTGGTAATAACCCTAATATCACGAAGTCTTTGGGGTGTCCATAATTGTCCATGAAATTCTTCATAAAGGATTTTTCATAGATATTTATATCACTTACATAATGCTTGCTGAGATTTTCATTTGTTGTCCCACTGCTATGGAACACTTTATCATATTTTTTTGCGCACATTACTGTGTGAGATTTGAAAAATGAAATGGGTAAGAAAGGAATTTCAGAAATTTCTTTAATATTTGCTGGAGTTTTTTTTAAAAGATCACAATACGACTTGTATACAGGATTATTTTTGTATTGAAATTGAAAAATATCAAAAGTAATCTCTTGAAAGTTTTTGTGATCAACATTAAATATTTTATCAGCAATTATCATAGACCTTAAAATAAAAAAAGGAGCTTTTTAGGCTCCTTTTTTTGAAAACACAATTTTAATCGGGTTTATTCAACAATTATCTTTTTAGTTACAAAACTATTTTCAGAGGATAATTCAACTAAATAAATACCTGACTGTAAATTTGAAATGTTAATTGTTTTTGAATTAATCGATTGTAAAACTACTTTTCCAAGAATATTGAAAATTTTTGTTTCAAAATCCGAATTAATTCCATCAATATTAATATAGTCACCAACTACAGGGTTTGGATATAATTTGACATTACTAAATTGATTTTCATTTATACTAAGTTGCACTTCTGTTCCCGGTGTTCCTGAATTTTCACCATCCCCATAAGGTTGTAATGAAATTCCCCAATTTTCTCCCAGGTCGTTATCTACACTGTTGTAAGCATCTGGGGAAAGCGCCATACTAAATGAATTAGGATCTGGGAATGTACCTCCATCATCATAGGCAACCATATCAATTACGACTCCACCGCAACTAAGTATTACTTCATCATAACCATTACCAAGGGTAAAATTTGTACCCCATGCATAATCAACTTCAGCGCCAGAGTTCAGCACTGGATCTGTTTCTTCACCAAGAACAAGAAATCCTCCAGCTTCAATTACTAAACTTTCAAAAATAGTAAAGGCATTGGACCCTTCGTCTCTAACTGACCAATCTTGTAAGTCAATAGCTGAGTCACTAGTATTGTAAATTTCAAACCATTCTTTTCCATCGTCACTTCCATCAGCATTATTCAATATTTCTGTGATTATTACAGATCCCACATCAGGACAATCTACACAGGTTGGCGCATAGAAAATTACA
>CENP01036204.1_pt1 | contig 29610 bp, 23 predicted proteins | sample 361281 | NCBI WGS metagenome assembly CENP01 (sample SAMEA2591122, study PRJEB7988) | marine metagenome | biome: marine biome (ENVO:00000447); feature: deep chlorophyll maximum layer (ENVO:xxxxxxxx); material: saline water (ENVO:00002010), including plankton (ENVO:xxxxxxxx) | depth 70 m | reverse complement strand
ATTTTTGGCAAGAAAAAAGGCTGGTGGGGAAATAAAAGTAACGTTATTGCTGTAGAGCTTGCTCCTATTGAACGGCATACAATTATTGAAACTGTTAATGCTTCCGGTAAAATACAACCTGCACTTGATGTTAAGATCTCTCCAGAAGTTTCGGGGGAGGTTATTGCTTTAAACGTTCGTGAGGGACAAAGTGTAGAAAAGAATGAGATACTCTTAAAAATAAATCCAGATATATACCAATCAATCGTTAGTCGAGCAAATGCCAGCGTTAATCTAGCAAAGTCCTCAAAGGCGCAATCAGAAGCTCAATTTCTCGAAGCTCAGCAGACTTATAAGAGAAATCAAACGCTTTATCTTCAAAAAGTATTGTCTCAAGCAGAATGGGATGCTGCAGAGAGAATTTATAAAGTTGCACAACTTGGAGTGGAGTCTGCAAATTATCAATTAGAAAGTGCGTTAAGTTCCCTCAAAGAGGCAAGGAATAATTTGAAAAGAACAATAATAAGAGCTCCAATGAATGGCATTGTAACTGGATTAAATGTTGAAGTTGGTGAGAGAGTAGTTGGAACCGCACAGATGGCAGGAACTGAGATGATGAATGTTTCTCAATTAGATGTTATGGAGGTTTTAATTGATGTTAATGAAAATGATATTGTTCGAGTAAACCTAGGAGATACTGCGATAGTTCGTGTTGATGCTTTTTTGGGCCACGACTTTAAAGCAATTGTTACTGAAATAAGCATTGCTGCCAAGGGACAGCAAATGGGTGTAAATCAAGTAACTAATTTTGAAGTTGAATTAGAAATTCTTCCAAATAGTTATAAAGAGCTGATAACCTCTCAAAGAAAACAACCATTACTTTCAGGAATGACTGCAACGGTAGATATTCGCACTAAAAGATCCGTGAATGTGTTATGTGTTCCGGTGGAGGCCGTCACGACGAGAGAGGACTCCACTGACAGAAGTAAAATGTTAGAAGTTGTCTTTACTATCAGTATGGATAAGGCGAAGATGAACTTTGTTGAAACTGGAATTCAAGATGAAAAATATATTGAAATTAAATCAGGGATTGAAGATGTTAAAAAAGTTGTCAGAGGACCTTTTGATGCTGTAAGTAGAAAGTTATCTGATGGAAGCAATATAATAGTTTCAGAGAAAACGAAGTTTTAAGTATTTTAACGTGCCAAATTTCTTAATTCTGGATACATCTTCGCTCTTATGTAGCGTTTCTATGGCAAATGGAGACAACATCATTTGGTCTGAATCGGAAATAAGTGAAACAGGATTTTGTCATTCAGAATATTTACATCTTCTAATTAAGAGATGCATCGAAAAAACATTTGGGAAATCAAAATCAGCAGTAAAAGAAATTTCTGCGGTGGCATTAGCAGGAGGACCAGGTTCATATACTGGTCTTAGAATTGGTGCATCAGCAGCAAAGGGTTTAGCTCTTCCGCTTGGTATTCCTTTAATTTCATATTCCACGCTTGAGGCTCTTGCTTATGCAACTAAAAATTCCATATCTAGTAATCTGAAAATAGATGCATTTTGGTCGGCAATGGATGCAAGACGAAACGAGATTTACTGTTCTCTTTTTTCGAATGATTTTAATCGCATAACTGAGGATTCTCCATTTGTGCTTGATGAAACTCCTATTCCAGATCTATGGTCAAATTACAAAAATGTTTATGCCAGTGGAGACGGTGTTGAAAAAGCTAAAGATTACTGGCCAACATTGATTGATAGCGGTATTAGATTCTCTGAGGCAAAACATGGAATTTCTTTGGTTTTAAATGCTTGGAGAAAAAAAGAATTTGTAAATCTTGAATCTTGGACCCCAAATTATCTGAAGAAATTTAGGCCAGGTAGCCCAAAATTTGGATTGCCAGCGAGTTAATTAATTTTTGAAACCATATTAAATGCTGGTGATTTGCATAAGTTCAAGAAAATAATCTCGAATTCACTTTTTTGAAAAATATTTAAAAAATAGAGGTATTGTTTCTATGCCTTTATAGTAGTTGTCGAGACCAAAATGTTCATTAGGGGAATGAATGGCGTCGCTATCCAGCCCAAAACCCATTAGGATACTTTTTGCTTTTAATTCTTTCTCAAATAAGGCAACGATTGGAATACTTCCGCCACTTCTAATAGGAACTGCTTTTTTGCCAAATGAATCACCTAGGGCTTTTACAGCAGCGTCATATCCTCTATGATCAGTAGGGCATACATATGGCTGGCCACCGTGGTGTGGAGTGACTATTATCTTTACAGAAGAGGGTGCTATTGATTTAAAATATTTTGTAAATAATTCTGTTATTTCTGTAGGGTCCTGATTCGGCACAAGCCTCATGGAAATCTTAGCATATGCCTTTGATGCAATTACTGTTTTTGCTCCTTCGCCTGTATAACCTCCCCAAATACCATTTACATCTAAACTTGGTCGTATTGAATTTCTTTCTGGAGTGCTGAACCCTTCTTCACCATCAACATCCGCTAAATCCAAGGCATCTTTATATTCTTCTAGTGAAAAAGGAGCTTGGGCAAGTTCTTCGCGCTCCTCAGAGCTCAGGGTTAAAACTTTATCATAAAAATTCGGAATTGTAATTTTTTTCTTGTCGTCATGAAGACGTGCAATCATATTTGAAAGAATATTTATGGGATTTGCGACAGCTCCGCCGTATAGACCCGAATGTAAATCTCTATTTGGACCTGTGACCTCCACTTCAACATAACTTAAACCTCTCAAACCTGTTGTCAGTGAAGGTGTTCCAGGGCCAACCATGCCTGTATCAGAAATTAAAATAACATCACATGACAGGCGCTTAGTATTTTTCTTAACAAACCAAGCTAGATTTTCAGATCCTACTTCCTCTTCACCTTCTATCATGAATTTAATGTTACATGTCACATTATTTGTAGCGACCATGGTCTCAAATGCTTTTAAATGCATGAAAAATTGCCCTTTATCATCACACGCTCCTCTGGCAAAAATTGCTCCATTTGGATGAATTGGTGTCTTTCGTATTTCGGGCTTGAAGGGGTCAGATGACCATAAGTCAATAGGGTCTGCTGGTTGAACATCATAATGTCCGTAGACTAAAACAGTTGGTAATTCTGGTGAAACAATATAATCTCCATATACAACAGGGTATCCCGGTGTTTCGCAGACCTCAACCGAATGAGCTCCTGCATTATTTAAGAATTTTGCGGTCTTCTGTGCCGCTTTTAGAACATCCTTTTTAAAAGAAGCATCAGCACTCACACTAGGTATTGCGAGAAGCTCAAAGAGCTCATCGAGGAATCTTTTTTTATTTTTATTTATATAATTTACCATCTAACGAATATAGGTATGCGGTAATGGATTTTCTATCTTCGGAATCCATATTACGGACGAATGAAATTATTTTTATTTAAAACTTATAAATACATTACTCCATTTCTAATATTATTAGGAATGTATTCTCCTATTCTTGGACAAAATATTACTGTTAGTTCCACTAGCCCCCATAATGATCCGATGTGGTTAATCCAAAATGTTTTCGTTGGTCCCAACCTTACCGTTTTTTCTCCAATAGGTCCTTTGGGAGTTCCTAAAGTTCAATCTCCTTCTGTTCAATTTGGAAAATTTAATATAAATAATGCAGCTTTTGGATTAGATTCAGGGATTGTAATTGCAACGACAGATGCTTTCGATGCTGTACCTGGTCAATCTGGATCGTTCACAAATAATACGCCTACTCCCTCTGCAAATTTAACCTCAGTATTGAGTGCTATCGGTACGAGTGGAACCTTATATGATAAAGGGAGCATTGAATTCAGTTTTGTTGCACCTGGAGATTCTGTGAAGTTTGATTATATCTTTGCTTCCAAGGAGTATACCAGCTACACATGTTCTTCCTACAATGATGTATTTGGGTTTTTCTTAATTGGCTCAGGAATAAATGGTAATCCAAATATGGATACGGTCAATCTAGCTAAAATTCCGGGAACCAACGTTCCGGTTGCTATAAATACTATTAATCAAGGATACCCTTCAGGGGGTTGGCCAGCTTCGAACTGCCTTACTGCAAATCCAAATTATGTTGCACATTCCTCCATGTATAATGCAAATACACCTACTGGAATTATTAATTATCCGGGGTTTACAGATGTTTTCACAGCTGCCGCAAATGTTTCATGTGGATCTTTATATACCATAAAATTACAAATAGCAGATGTTGCGGATGGTTCTTTTAATTCAGCAGTTTTTCTCGGTGCAAGAAGCTTTGAATTACCGACAATTTCATTGAGTTCTGCTTTTAATCAAGGAAATACTTTCAATGATTCAATAGTTGTTGAGGGTTGCAAACCTTCTTATTTATACTTGAGCCGAAACGGGGCAATCAATGATACAATGACGATAAATTTTAATATTTCTGGAAATGCCATCTCTGGAGTTGACTATTCTCCACTTCCAAATTCTATTACTCTTTTGCCTGGAGTTGTATTAGATTCTATTCCAATATTGGCATTTGATGATGGAATAGTGGAGTCGTTGGATACTATTCGTTTTGTTATGCAACCTGTAACTACAAATTGTGCTGTTTATCCGCCCCAGTATAAAACTTTTTTAATTAAAGATAAAATACCATTAACTGTAACTACAAATGTTACACAAGGGAATGATACGATTACATGCCCAGGAGATCAAGTAGTTTTAGATGGTGCCTATTCATCTGGTCAGGGCATTGCAAATGGATGGTGGGGTACTGATACAACAGGTTCAAGTCAATTGACGGTAACGCCATTATCCACTACTACCTATTATTATTCAGCAATTGATGAATGTATGATACAAGCGATAGTCGACTCTGTGACAATTTATCTTCAAGGATACGATTCTTTAGAAACAGTTAGTGAGAACCCTGATCCAATTTGCCCAGGAAGTTCCGTTCAAATATTATCAGAAGCTAAAAAAGGGACACCTCCATATTCATTCCAATGGGATAATGGACCCAATGATTCGTCTTGGACAATTACACCCAGTAATTCTGATTGGTATTCATTTGAAGTCACTGATGGTTGTGGATCTGTGGCTAAAGATTCAGTTTGGGTCACTGTTGCACCTTTTCCGATAGCAGCTTTTAATTATTCCCCAAACTCTGGATCTCCATTAAGTGTTCAATTTAATAATCAGTCAAGTGATACAAATTATGTTAAATGGTATTTTGGAGATGGGAATATTTCGAATCAGGTTAATCCATTTCATTCTTACTCTTTTCCTGGCAAATATTTTGTAGGCCTAGTTATTTCTGACTCAATTGGTTGTAAAGACTCTATTTCTCTCGAGATAGAATTAAAAATGGATTATTATGTCTATGTTCCTAATACTTTCACTCCAAATGGAGATATAATAAATGATAGAATAAAAGTTGAAACTATAGGAATAGAAGGTTTAGTCTGGCAAATTTTTAACCGTTGGGGTTTAATGGTATTTTCTACAGATAAACTTCAGGATTCTTGGGATGGTAAAATAAATGGAAAGGAATCTCCTGAGGGAGTATATTCCTATAAGTTAATTTTATTTCTTCCCTTTGGAGATATCAAGGAGCAAACGGGAATATTTACGCTAGTTAGGTAGACTTTCTATATGAACGCAATGCAGAGTACTCCAACTAGAAGTAAGGATTTGTAGACCCATTGACGACGAACAAATATTTTTCTTTCACCTTGAGTAACTCTATACATCTGTATTCTCTCTGTTTGCCTTCTCCATTCTAGAAATATCATTACGATCGCTATAGGTAAGGATCGAATAAAGCCCTCTTTGGATTCCGGAAAACTTGCAAAAGCTAGAATCAGTAAAGGAGTGTATGCGAGTAATGTGGCAATTAAAGGCCCTAGAATATTGGTATTCCATGATTTGTGTGAATATAGCCATAGTAGTAGACCATAAATTGAAAAAAAAACAGAAGTAATAAGTTTTAAATTCATCCAACTTGAAAGCATTGCAAAAACATAAAACCAAATGGCAAGGCGAATACCATATTTGCGCGCTACAGGCCTTTCCATAATTGTTCTAAACGGTCTTTGTGTTATGTCTTTTTCTAGATCGTAAAAGCTATTTAGTAGTGACCCTCCTGCGACTAGAAATCCTGTTGTTAAAACGATTGCAAAAAAATGGCGGTCTAAGAAAATATCATAAATATCTTGTCTTGGAGTAAAAAGAAACACCTGCGACATCGTTTGTGCCGAAAAAATAAAGAGAATGTGTGTCCAGCGGACAAGACTAAGAAAAGCAGTTAATCGAAATAATATTTTGCTGCTCTTCCTCATTTTTTTAAAACCTAAGGACAACTTCCATGGCATGAGGAGATAATTCTTTTTGAGCCTTATCTAAATTTTTGGTGAAACCCAAAATGTATCCTCCACCTCCGGAGCCACATAGTTTTAGATAGTATGCATTGTTATTAATTCCTTTTTGCCATAGCGAATGGAAATCATTGGGAATCATAGGTGTGAAATGTTCTAATACTAAATTACTTAGTGATTTTAAATTTGTAAAAAGTGGATCCCAATCTCCCTTTAAAAAGGCTTGAACACAGGCGTCATTATACTTTTTAAATTGGTTACTCATGACCGAGCGGAAACCTTCCTCTTTAAGTTTTTCCATGAATAGGTTAACCATTGGTTGCGTTTCCCCGGGCATTCCAGAATTTAGCAAAAAGATTGCTCCGTCTCCATTGCTTTCAGTAGAGGGCAATACAACTGTCCCAAGATCCGTTTTAGAACGTATGATAAGCGGTAATTGCAGGTAACATAAAGTAGGGTCTATGCCTGAACTTTTACCATGAAAATAACTTTCCATTTGACCGAGACATTCCTTAACTTTTTGGATTGATACTGGAGATAGATTTTTATCAAGAGATAATTGGTTGTTAGAATATCGATCATAGATAGCTGCTACCAGAGCTCCAGAGGAACCAACGCCATAGCCTTGGGGTATTGTTGATTCAAAATATAATCCATTTTGTAGGTCTTCATTAAACTCTTTTAAACGCAGAGATGCAATTAATGACCCGTGAATCTCTAGTTCTTGTAGGTGATTATAAAACTTTTTTAATTCATGATTCGAACGCGAATGATTTTCGTTAGAATCTTTGGTCGGTAAACTTAAATTACCCCAGAAATTGCGATATGGAATTGATAAACCCATGGTATCCCTAATAATTCCATATTCTCCGAACAAGAGAATTTTAGCAAAATAAGATGATTTCATTCTTCAAAATTAGTTAGACGTTTAGGTCCCGATCCAACGTGATCTGAGATAAAATTTTCTCCCCTGCAAAATTGAATCAAAGTATTCTTTACGAATGTCATTGCTTTGTCTTTTGCAGAATCTGGAAAAAGTAAATGTACATTTGCTCCGGCATCTAAAGTGAAACTAATGGGCAATTTAGAATTATTTCGAAATTCTCTTATTTTTTCAATAATTTTTAATGTATTGGGCTTCATAAGAATGAAATTTGGCGAAGAGCTCATCATTAAACCGTGAAGGGTTAATGCTTCAAGTTCAGTGATCTGAATAAAATCATCCACATTCCCTGTCTGTAATATTCTCTTAATGTCTTTGACATGTTTATGTGCTTGAGAAAAACGCTGTTTATTGAAAGGATGTGAGTCCATTAATGAATGGCCCAAGGTACTACTGACTTGTTTTTCTTCTATATCTATGAGCAATATTATATCGCAATAGTTTTTAAATACAGGATGAATTATTTCAGGGTATTCAATTGCATACTCGTCTCTTGAATTTTTCAGATAAGGAGATTTCCCCCATACAGTTATGCCTCCATATATTGATCGACTTGCTGACCCAGAACCCAACCTTGACAGTATCGATGCTTCTTGATAAAAGTCTAAAGCGCCAAATTTGAAACCTATTTTCTCAGCAAATTCAACAATACATAATGATAGAGCGCTCATTCCTGATGCACTACTTGCGATTCCGCTTGAGTGAGGAAAGCTATTACTTGTTTTGATTTGTAAACGATATGAGTCTAGCCATGCATGGCGTTCTTTTATTCGCTGTAAAAAGCTTTCTATTTTTGGAATAAATTCCGGCTTATCTTTTCCATTTAAGCTTATATTAATACCAGCACCTTCTGTGAAATGAACTTCTGTTGTTGTTTTACATTTACTTAATGTAAAGCTAATAGATGGGTTTGAGGGTATCTGAATATCATGTTTGCCCCAATATTTTATTAGGGCGATATTGGATGGGCTTTCCCAAGAAATTTTCACGCTGAGATTGATTCTACTTCGGGAGCAATTTTTCTGACCATTCCTTGTAATGCCCGACCAGGTCCTACCTCATAAAATGCTGTTGCTCCATCTTTTATCATGGCATTAATTGTTTGGTTCCATCTTACAGATCCTGTAAGTTGAGCTTTTAAATTAGCCCTAATTTCATCCGGATCATTTACTGCTTGGGCAACAACATTTTGATAAATGGGACATCTTGGTACATTAAAGTTTATCGAATCTAAAGCCTCCCCTAATTGTTTTTCAGCAGAAGACATTAACGGACTGTGAAAGGCGCCATTTACCGGCAAAAGTATTGCTCTTTTAGCCCCAGCTTCTTTGCACTCTTCGCATGCCTTTTCCACTGAATCAGTAGCGCCTGAAATAACTAATTGGCCTGGGGTATTATAATTAGCGGGAACAACTATCCCCTCAGTTTTTTCACAAATATTTTCTACAATTGCATCTTCAAGCCCAATAATTGCAGCCATCGTCGACGATTGCTCCTCACATGCCTTTTGCATCCCCAAAGCGCGTTGATAAACCAGATTGATTCCATCTTCAAAGCTTAAAGATCCTACAGCTACTAGAGCAGAAAATTCTCCAAGTGAGTGTCCTGCGACCATTGATGGCTCAAAATCAGAACCTAGAGATATTGCTTTTACTACAGAATGAAGAAATACTGCTGGTTGAGTAACTTTTGTTTTTGTCAGATCCTCCATAGATCCTTCAAACATTATTTTGGATAATTCGAATCCTAAAATTGAATTTGCTTGATCGAAAAGGTCTTTATTTTCATTATAAAGATCTTTTCCCATCCCAGAGCTTTGGGCACCTTGCCCAGGAAAAATATATGCTTTCATTTTCCAAAATATTCTACAGAGTTATTTTCAGTTTCAATTATCCGCACACAATGCAATTCTGCTCCATGGTCAACAATAATTGGGGAAAGAATTTTCCAGAATGCGATTACTAGGTTTTCTGTGGAAGGAATTATTCCATCTAAAAAATCAATGTCTTCATTTAAACTTGTATGGTCTACGGATTCTATAATATTTGAGCGAATTAGATTTTTTAAATCCGACAGATTCATAACGAAACCAGTCTCTGGATTCACTTCACCCTTTACGACAACAATTAACTGAAAATTGTGGCCATGACCTCTTTTGTTTGAGCACTTACCAAAGATCTCAAAATTTCTTTCTTCCGTCCAAGATGGGTTATAAAGTCGGTGTGATGCGCTAAAAGTTTCACGCCTTTGGATGTACACCATGAGTAATAATTTCTATTTTTCTAATTCTTTGAATTGAACTCTATTAAAATCGATTTTATTAATCCATCTTTCTCTGTTCGGTATGAAATCATGGCTTTATTAGGCTTGAATTTTAATTTAGGTGATGAAACTTCAAGCCCAAAGGAGCTGTAACCTTTTGAATTTAGAATTACATCTCCAGATCCATCTTTATCTATGTATTGAAAAGATCCGGATGCCCAATTATTTCCATCTGAAAGTTGTATATCAACAATATCCATTGGACTTGTTGCTTTTTTTTCTATTGACACTAAAAATTCATTTGAATTCTTCTCGAGAATGCTTGCTTTGGGAGCACTACAAGAAATGATAAATGATGTGAATAGGAGATAAACAGCCCAATTTTTCATGATGTATTTCATTTTGAACAAAGATCGGAAAAATAAGAGTAAAAATCACCTAGAGATAGATAAAATAGTTCTCATTAGGTTTTTTATTTGGTCGTATCTAGTTGTTTTTTTAGTGATTCCATACTTTGCTTGATCTTCTGTAAGCGCCCGATTAATTGATCTGTATCAAACGATTCAGTAGGGTTCGTTTTATATTTTTCCTTAGCGCCTTTAATTGTAAACCCGCGCTCCTTAACGAGATGATGAATTTTGCCGATAATTTCTATATTTTTCGGAGTATATTTTCTTATGCCTCTTGAATTTTTTTTTGGTTTTAATTCTGAGAATTCTTTTTCCCAAAATCTAAGAGCGGAGGTATTTAAATCAAACATTTTTGCCACTTCTCCTATGCTGTAATAATTTTTGGTCAATTCACTTGGTATCATATTTAATCGAAACTTTGATTTGAGATTGCGGCAGATCGAACTAAATCGTCATATTGTGTTGGACTTAGATCGTTAAAGAAATAATTAATTGGATTTACCCTTCTACCGTTTTTTATTACTTCGTAATGCAAATGTGGTGCTGTAGACCTACCTGTATTCCCGATATATCCAATGAGATCTCCTCGCTTGACTCTTTGGCCTCTTTTTTTAATAGCTTTATCCAAATGAGCATATAGCGTGTGATATCCGAAACCATGGGAAATTGTTATATGTTTTCCGAATCCACGGCCACCAAAAATATCATTGGAAATTACAATGCCGTCAGCGCTGGCATAGATGGGTGTTCCTTTTTTTGCTGAAAAATCAACTCCAGGGTGCTTTTTTCGGACTTTATAGATCGGGTGAATTCTGTATCCAAAACCAGAAGAAAATCTAGTCCCAGGTTGATCTTTTACTGGTCTTATTGCTGGAAGGGCATCCAATAGCGCCTCTTTATTGTTTGCTAAACTCGCTAATTCATCTAAACTTTCTGATTGAATAGCAATTCTTTTGGTTAATTCATCAACCTTTCTTGATGTTTTTTCCAGAAGAACACCATTTGACAAGTCCCGTATGCTTTCATATCTCAAAGCCCCTCCCGCAAGTCCACTAAGACGTATTTCTGCGGGGGGAGGTTCGGATTCAAAAATTACTCTATAAATTTCATTATCTCTTTTTTCCATGTTCCCTACAACTAACATCAATTTATTCAAACGCTCGTCAAGCTGCTCATAGGTTAACAATACTTCATCTAGCTCTCGTTTCAAAGACTTTTCTTTTGGTGAATCGATAACTAATTGAATTACGAAAAAAAATAAAACTCCTAACAACCCGGAAGCTAATAGAAACAGACTCGTATCACGTAAAATATGCTTCCATGTTCTTTCTACTTTTTTATAAGCAAGGGTAAGGGGATCATATATATATTTTGATTTCCGCATTAAGAGAAGTATTCTTAGTAATTTTGTAATTCAAAAGTAGGCAACAATGACTTCTTCGGAAATACGTAATACGTTTTTAGATTTTTTTTCATCAAAAGGGCATCAGATTGTTCCCTCAGCACCTTTAGTTTTAAAAGATGACCCATCGTTGCTTTTTGTTAATGCTGGAATGAATCCGTTTAAGGATATTTTTCTGGGTTTGAGAAAAAGTGAAAATTCTAAAGTTGCTAATTCTCAAAAGTGTCTTAGGGTCAGTGGTAAGCATAATGACCTGGAGGAAGTCGGCTTAGATACCTATCATCACACTTTATTTGAAATGTTGGGTAATTGGAGTTTTGGTGATTATTTTAAAAAAGATGCTATAAAATGGGCATGGGAGCTTTTAACTGAAATTTACGGTCTTGATAGGGATCGGATTTATGTAACAGTTTTTGAGGGTGATTTAAAAGATGGGCTTGCTCACGATAATGATTCTGAAAATTTCTGGTTACAATTTATTGGTTCTAACAGAATCATCAATGGTAATAAAAAAGATAATTTTTGGGAAATGGGGGATGTGGGCCCATGCGGTCCTTGCTCTGAAATTCATTATGATCTCAGAAATGATTCCGAAAGAAAGAAGGTAGATGGCGCAGCTTTGGTAAATAAGGACCATCCTCAAGTTATTGAGCTTTGGAATCTTGTTTTCATCGAATTTCAAAGGCTTTCAAATGGAGTTTTAAAATCTCTTTCAGATAAACATGTGGATACAGGTATGGGGCTTGAGAGATTAGTTCGTGCTATTAATTTAAAAAAGTCAAATTATGACACTGACCTTTTTACACCATACATAAAGAAGCTCTCAAAGATCTCGAGTAAAAAGTATGGTTTTGTTGAAGATATTGATGTTGCTTTTAGAGTTATTGCAGATCATATAAGGGCTGTTTCAATTGCAATAGGTGATGGGCAAATCCCTTCAAATATAGGCGCAGGGTATGTCATAAGGAGAATACTTAGACGTGCAGTCAGATATGGTTATTCAAATTTAGATTTTCGAGACCCATTTCTTTTCGATTTAATTCCTATCGTTTCTTCGTCTTTATCTCAAACTTTTCCTGAGTTAAAAAACCAAACTTCCTTGATTTCAGAAGTTGTAAGAAAAGAAGAAGTTTCTTTTCTTAAAACCTTAGAGAAAGGTCTTAGGCGTCTTGATGAGGCAATGCTAGAATCTAAGAATAACACTGTTTCTGGTACTCGTGCTTTTGAATTATATGATACATATGGTTTCCCTTTGGATCTAACAAAATTGATTTGTTTGGAAAAAAGATTTAATATTGATGAAGATCAGTTTCATTTAGAAATGGAAAATCAAAAAAATCGATCTCGTTCGGCCTCTATTAAAGAAATAGGAGAGTGGGTTGAAGTAGCTAAAGGGGAAAGCGATAGATTTATCGGTTATGAAACTTATGAGATAAAATCAAAATTGATTCGATATCGACGAGTAAAAGAAAAAAAGAATTCAAGAATTGAGGTTGTTATTGATCCGACTCCCTTTTATCCTGAGGGTGGCGGACAAGTTGGCGATGTCGGAAAAATTCAATTTGGTGATGAGCTAATTAATGTTGTTAAAACATTCAAAGAAAATGGGCTTATCGTTCATAATCTATCAATGGAGCCAAAATTTTGGACCAAAGAAATAATTGCAAAAATTGATATCGAAAATCGAAATCGAACAAGTCAAAATCATTCTTCGACACACCTAATTCATTTTGCTTTGAGAAAAATATTAGGATCACATGTAGAGCAAAGGGGGTCTTTAGTGCATTCTGGTGGTTTTCGTTTTGACTTTTCGCACTTTGAGAAGATATCTAATTCTGATTTACAAAAAATAGAAAATCTTGTACGATCAAATATCTACATGGGAATAGAAACCAAAATCCATCAACAAATACCAATTGAATCAGCAAAAGAAATGGGAGCAATGGCTCTTTTTGGCGAAAAATATGGCGATGTTGTTAGAGTCGTTCAATTTGATGAAAGTATAGAACTTTGCGGTGGGACTCACGTTCAAAACACATCTGAAATATCAACGTTTCTGATAAAAAGTGAATCTGGAATTGCCTCAGGAATAAGAAGAATTGAGGCTTTATCGGGTGAATCAGCCATAGAATATTTATTAGAAAAGAGCAACAAATTAGATCGAATCCTGAATGAGGTAAGTCAAGGGGATCCTATCATAAAAATAAAATCTCTCAAGGAAGAAGTTTTGCAGCTTGAGAAAAAATTAACCATTTTGAACAGGAAGGAAGTTTCTAACTTAAAACAAGAGTTTTTGAGTGCAGCAAAGCAATATGGCAATATTAGAGTCATTACAAAAATTGTAGACTTGGAATCCGCTTATATTAAAGACTTGGTATTCCAGCTTAAAGAAAATAATTCATCAATAGTAATTTTATTAATTTCAGTAAAAAATGATAAAGTTCAAATGCACTTGGGCGTCAGCGATGATTCCATTTCCATAATCGATGCTGGAAAGTGGGTGAAAGAATTATCCAATTACATAAAAGGTGGGGGTGGAGGTCAACCTTCATATGCATCCTCAGGAGGAAAAGACCCTGAAGGAGTGAATGATTTACTTGATAAATTTTATAAAAAAATAGAAAAATGCGCGTCTTAGTATCTCTTTTTGTAATTAGCCTCTCATCGGTTTTATATTCCCAGTCTGAGCCACAATTTTATACAGATAGTAAAGTCCGGACAAGGCGATTTGCAATTAGTACATATTCTCAACCAATGGTTTTATTTCGGAGGATTGGTGCGGATTTAAATGGTAATAGGCCTGAAGTAAACAATAGCTTTAGAACAGGACCAAATTTGGATGTTGGCTTTTCTATTGATTTTAATATTCGACCTTTGAGAATCGGCATTGGTCTAGGACACTCTTGGGTTAATTATTCAGTGGTCGAAGATGAACCTTTATATTCAACCGATGGTATAATTAGGACTTCCGCGAGTTACATCAGTTTACCCTTTCGTGCAGGCCTTATTACCCCGTTAAATGATCGAGTAAATCTGGAGGTTTGGCCTCAGGTAATTTATCGTCAAGCGATATCATTCGAAAAAGATTGGCTGATTGATATGGCTCCAAATTATAGAGATATAATTTGGTCAGCAGGTATAAATATAGGATCCTCTATTACGCTTTCAGAATATTGGAAATGGACTATTATGGGAATCATGGACTATGGTTTCAATGATTTTGAAGAGCCTTCTGGAGATGGGATTTCAGAACTGCCAATTTTCATTGGCTTAAGGACGGGAATTCGTTTAAGTATTTAAAGAGCTTCTATTAAATTCTCTAAAGCGTAGCCGCGAGAACCTTTTATCCATATAAATTGACCTTGAATTTTTATTTTTTTTAGAGAATCAAGAGCTTCATTTGTGTTTTTGAATATTCGGTATGACTTTGGCATTCTTATTTCAAGAAACTCATTTCCAATAAACCAAGCATTTAGAATATTCAATTCGGTAAACAAATCAACTATTTTTTGATGGTATTCTTTCGAGAAAGATCCTAGTTCAAGAAGTCCACCTGCAATATAGAAATGTGGCATTTCTTCATTCAGTTTTATCGAGTTTCGTAAAGAAGCTTCCATACTAGACGGATTGGCATTGTATGCGTCGAGGAAAATACTATTTCGCTTAGATTGTATAATTTGACCTCGATTATTTTGTGGTTTGTATGCCAATAAACCCGAAGCTATTTTTTTATCATCTATATTAAATTGTCGAGCCATTGTTATTGTGGCTAAAATGTTTAACTCTTGATAAGAACCTGATAGAAGGGTTGTAATCGTTTCTTTTCCAAATGAAGTCTTGACGAAGCCTTTAAAACTGCTAAATTTGACATCTAAATCAAATTTGAGAGATTTTGAATTACATTTTTCTACTGCAATAGGATCGGAAGGGTTAATAAATGCTGTCCCTTGGTTTTTCTCTAAATGTTCATAAAGCTCTGACTTGCCTTTAATAACCCCTTTAATCCCCCCAAACCCTTCTAGGTGAGCAAGCCCGAAATTAGTTATATATCCAAAATTCGGCAAGCATATCTCACATAGAGTTTTTATTTCACCAATATGATTTGCGCCCATCTCAATAATTGCAATATCATGATGATTTTTGATATTTAATAGAGTTAATGGCACACCGATATGATTATTTAAATTTCCTGAAGTGGCATGTGTAGAAAAGCTTTTACGGAAAACATTAAATAATAATTCTTTCATCGTCGTTTTTCCATTACTACCAGTAATTGCAATGATAGTTTTTCCCCACTTTTTTCTATGATAAGATGCAAAATTTTGCAGGTGGGAAAGAGCGTCTGGAACCAAGAAAACCTCGCTTTGATCGGGGTCAATTTTTTTATCTAACTCATCGATAACAACAGCAGAAGCGCCTTTATTTATTGCCTCATCTGCATAATGGTTCCCATTAAATTTTTCTCCTTTTAATGCAAAAAAAATCTGTCCAGATCTCAGAATTCGAGTGTCTGTACAGATTCCTTTTTCTTCATCAAAGCGCTCGTAGAGGCTTTTCATTTTTTATTATTTAGGCTGGTATCTTCTAAATTTTTCTTGTTTTGGATCTTTATTGCTTTTGTTACGATTTGAATTATTGTTTTGGAAGCCAACTCGGTCCATTGCACATCTAAATCCAATAAAATCTGTCGATAAGTCTTGATCTAAATACCTTCTAGTTCCCGGCGATAGCCAGTAGGCTCTATCTTTCCATGATCCACCTTTGTATACTCTTGAACTATTACCTACAAGAGTTGATTCACCATATTGATACATGGGGGCATCACTTTCCGATACGCCACCTTTGTCATACACTATCGAGGATTCAACATCTCCATCAATAAAATCTCTATAATCACTTTTTTGATAATTTCTACGGTTTAGATTTTCTTCCTCGGTAACTTTTCTTATTGGCAATTGCCCTGGGAGGCGAATCAGTGAACTGTCAGATCCATATTGAGGTTCAGCCAAGACAGCTAGTTCTCCTATTCCTTCATAATTATCGTCAAAGGTTGTGAACTCATTTCCTCTAAAAGGTCTATGCTCTGACATGTCTGTACCCGATAAAGGGCGATAAACATCAAGGACCCATTCAGCCACATTTCCAGCCATGTCGTATAGTCCAAAATCATTAGGTGGGTAAAATCCTACTTGCATTGTGATATTCGCTTGGTCGTTTAAGTATCCTCCGATACCCATATTATCTCCTCCTCCTCTTTTGTAGTTTGCTAGCATGTCTCCACGCCCTTGTTTTTCTCCCTCGCGAACGCTAGAGCCATTCCACGTATATTTATTTCTATCAATAGTTCTGTTGTAGATCCGATTACCAATTTCGGCATAGGCCGCATACTCCCATTCAGCCTCTGTTGGGAGACGATATTTGGGAAGGAGAATTCCGTCTTCAATTCTAGCAGGTCGGCCCTCTTTACCGTAAACTTGCTGAGGAGAAATATCTTTCAGGCCTTTTTTATTTTGTTGGGTATATTCTCCTTGACGATACAAGTATACCTCAGTATTAAAATTTTGGTCATCAGCTTGATTGGCCATGACATTTAAAATTCCTTTATCAATTAAAATTTGCTCGTTCACACGATCTGTTCTCCATGAACAGTATCTCATGGCTTGCTCCCATGAAACTCCTACAACAGGATAAAAGCTGAAAGCTGGATGTCTTAGGTAGTTTTCGACATAGGTCTCGTTTAATCCAAGTTTATCTCTCCATACTAAAGTGTCGGGAAGGGCAGACGTGTAAATCTGTGGGTAATAGCCGTAGTCATATACACGACGCAACCAATAGAGATATTCACGGTAGTCAGCGTTGGTCACTTCATTCTCGTCCATATAAAATGACGCGACAGTCACCCTTGATGGAGTGTTGTTCCAATCTCTCATGAAATCTTCTTCAACTCTACCCATGACATATGTTCCACCTTCAATGAAAACAAGTCCTGGGCCAGTTTCTTGTCCTTTATAGTTTAAGTTGATTTGAAAACCACCATTTTTTTTATCATTATATGACATGCCAGTTGTGTTTGAAACAGTTTTTCCACAACTAGCTAAAAGGAAAGCCGTGGCTGCTAGATAACAAATTATACCGCGAATTTTCATAGTTGAATATTTAAATTAAAATTTTGGACACTTAATTGCATTGTATCGAGTTCGACGTGTTCGACAAGGGAATTGGTATGACATGGTTAATTCATGGGCGCCTCCCAAAGTATTTTTTAATGGCGAGATAGTGTAATCATATGAATAACCAAAAGTCCAGGGGACATCATTTGGAGCCAAACCAACAATAAATACCAAAGCATCAGGATTTGTACTTAAAACTCCCAAAGCTTGCCTGTAGCCTAACCCTCCAGTAACTAAACCTCTGTTAAATGACATTCCTGCTGTTAATTGAGAGGCTCCCCCTTGCGTTTGAAACACGATATTGGGTATCAAAAGATTATCGAGACTATTATATAATCGTTTTCTGCCAATTGGAATTGTGCCTCCTACTTGAGCAGATATTTTTAGAGGTAAATTATTTCCCGACAGAAACGCTTCGTCCGGCTGTGTAACATGGCTAGCAGTAATTCCAGCGTAGAAATTTTCTGTAAATCCAACTATTCCGAAGGATAAGTCCAAGTGACTGTTTACAGTATTATCTGGTTGTATTTCATTGGTGGGCTTTACAAACCCATAAAAGGGATCTATCTGATCCGGGAATGTTAAGCTTCCCCAATCTAGCGCCCTTTGGCGAAATGTTCCTTGCGCCCCAAAAAGAATAGAGAATTTTCGAGAAACAGCCAGGTGGTAAGAGTATATTAAAGAGGCTTCTGTTAGACTTAACGCTCCGTTTGCTGCTTCATCTTGAACGATTAAAACACCAACACCTCCATTTAGGGCATCGACATATTGGTCAAAAGAAGCTGAATAGGTTTGATAAACTCCCAAAGTTGGGTACTGATTTCTATAGTTAACATTGACCTTCGGACATTGCTTAACCCCAGCAAATGCAGGGTTTAGGTAAAGTGGATTCGCATAGAATTGACTAAAGTGCGGGTCTTGCCCTCGGGCAGATGAAATCCCTAGAATAAAGAAAAAAATTACAAACAGGCGGTTAAAAGCCATAGGTATACACTTTTTTAAGGAGTCACAAGTATACGATTTTCCTCGTTCTTTGAAGAAAAAAAGCCAAATTTGTGGTCAAATAATAACAAATTGGCGTTAGATACGTTTACAAAGTAACCTAATTGAATACAACGCAAAAATATAAACCAATTGCATAAATCACGCCACTTTTTATTCAAGATTGCAGTTTTGTCATCTTTATCTGGTCAATTATTTGGTCAAAGCGATTCTTCAGTCTTACATAACGGCGCCTGGGCAAAAGTGGGTGTCGCAGATCATGGAGTCTATTCTCTGACTCCACAGGATTTGGAAACTCTTGGTCTTGGTAGCTCGCCATTTGATTCTGAAAAAATCGGGATCTATGGTAGGACTTCAGGAATGTTGCCAGAGGTTAATTCGGTAGAAAAGGAAGCTGATTTATTACCCCTACACATTTTAATAGAAGACGGTAATGATGGCGAATTTTCAGGTTCAGATAGGATTTACTTCTATGGTGAAAGTCCCCACAAATGGCAATTTAATGCGAATTCAAATGAATATGCATTCTTTAAAAATGTTTACAGCGATGAGCAGATTTATTTTGTGACAAGCACTCAAGGTGGTGAACGAATTCAGTCCGCTCCGCAGTTGCCGGGTTCAGCTGAAACAATTAATCGCTACACGCATCTTGCGCATCATGAGATGGATGATCAAAATCTTGTTGGTAGCGGTAGGCAGTGGTTTGGGGAGCTTTTTGATTTCACCTTAAGCCGTGATATTAGCCTTGGTCTGGACGCACTTGATTCGCTCAGTATAGCTCAATTTCAAGCGCGCGCAGCAGGTCGGTCTTCGGTTGCTGGAACTAAATTAGATATGTCTTCTGGTCAAGGATTTATAGGTGCACTAACATTTGGAGCGGTGTCCTCTTCATCTGGAGCTGATTATGCAGATGCATCTTTTTTAAAAGCGAATCAAACATTTATATCTGGGAATTGGGGTGTTATTAACCTAAGTTTTGATCGATCTATTAACCCGAGTGCCTCGGCATGGCTGGATTATATAAATGTGAGTGCCGATTCACCATTTCGATGGAGGCAGAAGTCTATGGTTTGGAATTTCCCATCAAGGGATACATCAGTAGTCCAAGCTAACCTGTCATGGGTGACAGGAGGTTTAGCAGCAAATGGGCACGTATGGAATGTTACAAATCCTGTATCACCGACAAAAATTCAACCACTCTCATTTACACAAAATGGAAATGCAAACTGGGGAATTAAAATGCCCGGCGATAGTGCGCAAAAAATTGCGATTTTTCAATCAGGTAATACGGCTTCACCAAATCTTTTAGGTTCGATACAGAATCAAAATTTACGTGCATTAGAATCAATTGATTATGTTATTGTTTCACCGAATCATCTTCTATCAGAAGCTGAGAGGTTAGCTGAATTTCACAATCGTAATAGTGATTTAAGGACCATTGCAGTGGATGTTAAAAAAATTTATAATGAATTTTCGTCAGGTGTTCAAGACATAACGGCGATAAAAGATTTTTTAAGACACCTTTGGAAGAAGGCTTCTCAAGAAGAAGATAGACCTGAATTTCTATTACTTTTTGGTGACGCTTCATATGACTTTAAGGACCGTATTATTCCCAATACAAACCAAATTCCTATTTATCAAAGCCAAAAGAGTTTTTCACTTTATTCATCTTTTTCAACCGATGACTTTTACGGATTTATGGATGATGATGAAGGAAATAATTTAAGAGCAAAGAAATTGGATTTGTGTATTGGTAGAATTCCTGTAAATACAATTTCTGAGGCCCAAAGTGTTGTAAATAAAATTTTATCCTATTCAGACCCCTCAAATTCTCGCGGGGCTTGGAGAAAAAAAGTATTATTTGTTTCGGATGATGTCGACGCAGGGTGGGAAGCTGTTTTGACCTCAATTCCTGACGCCATAGCGCAACGAATAGATACAATGTACCCCTTTTTAGATGTTCAAAAGATGTATTCGGACAGCTATGAGCAAAAGTCAAGTAGTGGCAGTCAAAGTTATCCTGATTTAAGGTTAGAATTGATTCAAAATATTAATGACGGAAATCTAGTGACTGCTTATGTTGGGCATGGTGGTGAAGTGGGTTGGAGCTCGGAAAATATTCTTCAACTCAATGATACCAAAACTTTTAATAATGGTAATCGTTTACCGCTATTTATTACGGTTACTTGCGAGTTTGCCAGGCTAGATGATCCATTAAGAACTTCAGCTGGAGAGCACCTTTTGTTAAATCCATCAGGAGGTGCAATCGCATTATTATCAACTACAAGAGTTGTTTATGTTGATGGAGCGGCGACATTAAATGATTCCATTTTTCGTGTTGTATTTGAAAAAGAGAATAACCGATTTAAAACATTTGGTCAGATTCTGCGTAGTGCAAAAAATTCAACATATACCTCTGATAAGCTCAGGTTTTCCCTTCTTGGAGATCCAGCTCTAAGGCTTAATGTACCGGAGCATAATATTATTTTAGATAGTCTGAACAGTAAATATTTAAATCCTGGAATTGATTCTTCTTTTAATCATATTTCTGATACTTTAAAAGCTCTCAGCTACAATGAAATATCGGGTCATATTGAAGACGGTAGCAACAATCAATTGCTTGGAGGTGTCAATGGTGAGATTCTCATTACGTTATTTGATAAGTCAATTGAGGAAAATACGTTAAGGAACGACAATGAAGGGCCAGTTATAACCTTTGATCAAAGAAAAAATATTGCATACCGCGGAAAAGCAAAGATTCGAAATGGAAGATTTAGTGCTCAATGGATCATGCCACTAGACATCTCTTTAGATTTGGGTAAAGGTAAGTTTTCATATTATGCTGAATTTGATTCCTCAGATGCGGCTGGAAGTGAGCAACGCATTTGGATTGGAGGAATTAATACTGAAGCACCCGTGGATATTGAGGGTCCCGTTATAAATATTTTTATGGACGATACAACATTTGTCCCAGGGGGTGTTACTGATCCTAACCCTTTAGGCATTGTGAAACTGATGGATGAAAATGGTATTAATACGATTGGTACAGGAATTGGTCATGATTTGATGGGATGTTTAGACAGTAATTGGAATGAGTCATTTTCTTTAAATTCCCGATATTCTTCTGATTTCAATACATATAAACGTGGAACTGCAACATGGCCATTTACAAATCTAGAAGACGGCCCTCATGAGTTTTTTGTTCGCGCATGGGACTCATACAATAACATATCGCAATCAAGCGTTGAGTTTTATGTGATTTCAAAAGATGATGTTCAATTGGGTGATTTTCGCATTTATCCAAATCCTGGTTTTGGACCGTTTCAATTAGATGTCGAGCACAACTTAAAAGGTGACAGTGTATCTGTCGTATGGTCCATACAGCAGTCAAATGGAACTATCGTTTATTCAGATCGATGGTTGGGAGTGGCTGAAGATGCAGTTTTAAATGCGAATCCCTGGACGGGCAGGAGTCTCTCTGGTAATTCGCTTCCTGCTGGATGGTATATCGCTAGGGTTGACATTACGCGTTTGAGTGATGGTCAAAGTGTTCGTTCCGCTGAGCGAATAATATTGTTGAATTAGAGACTTATATTTGCGATTAAGAATGAAGACTAAAATTATATTTTTACTGGTAACAACGTTTTTCCTGAAACAAACGCTCAAAGCTCAAACTACTGCATTTGGAGATGAACTGAATGTTGTTACTTCTGCCTTGCCAATGCTAGCTATTGGCCCAGATGCAAGAATGGGTGGGCTCGCTAATGCAGGGGTCGCTGCTTCCCCAGATGCAAATGCTCTATTTTGGAACCCATCAAAGTTAGCTTTTATGGGTTCAGGTAATATGCAGGGGGGGATTTCATATACTCCTTGGCTGAGAAGATTGGTACCTGACGTTGAATTGATGTTTGCAAACGTAGCGATTGGCCTTGGAGATCGGGCGGGCTTGGGAGCTAGCTTAAGATATTTTTCTTTAGGTGATATTACTTTCAGAAATGAGCAGGGAGATGAACAAGGAACTTATAGACCCTATGAAATGGCTCTAGATGTTGCATATGCATTGAAATTATCTGAAAATTGGTCAGCTGGAGTGGGTTTACGATATGCCTTATCTGATTTAACACAAGGTCAAGTTGTAGGGAATCTTCAAACAAAGCCTGGACAAACCGTTGCAACAGATGTCAGCTTTTACTACCAAGGTGAAGTTAATAATCTTCCTGACGGACAAAAAGGGCAGTGGTTAGGCGGTTTGAATATATCTAATATTGGAGCAAAAGTTAAGTACACAGAAAGTGGTGACGCAGATTTTATTCCCACAAATTTTAAAATGGGGGCAGGATATAATTGGTCTTTGGATAAATACAATCGAGTTGTAGCATTATTTGATATCAATAAACTCCTTGTCCCAACTCAGCCGAGAAGAGATTTAATGGATGAAGACGGTGATGGTGATCGAAATGAGATTTTACAAAATGGAGGAAAAGATGATAATGTTGGGGTGATCCAGGGAATAATTCAAAGCTGGGACCCAAGTGCAAAGCCTAATGGATCAAGGGAACTTTTTCAAGAATTCATGTATAATTTTGGAGCAGAATATTGGTATGACAATAAATTTGCGGTTCGTGGAGGTTATCAACATGAACACAGGAATAAGGGTAACCGCAGGTTTTTTACATTAGGTTTTGGACTTAGATATAGTCTATTAGGTCTTGATTTCGCCTATTTATTTCCTGCCGATCAAACTGTTAGATCTCCCTTAGAAAATACAATTAGATTCAGTGCGTTAATTGACTTGAATCAAATTTTAGATTGATTAAAATTTTAATAGAGCTTTGTTTCACATCTGGGCACTATTTTTGCCAATTGAATTACAGTTTAAATGGCAAAGAAAAAATTAACTAAGGAGATATACCTCAAGTGGTATGAAGATATGCTGTTATGGCGGAAGTTTGAGGATATGTCGGCCGCACTTTACATACAGCAAAAAATTCGTGGTTTCTTGCACCTTTACAATGGACAGGAAGCTGTGCTTGCAGGTTCTATTTTGGCTATGGAGCCCGGTGATAAAATGATTACGGCATATCGAAACCATGTCCAACCCATTGGCCTTGGAGTTGACCCAAAAAAAATTATGGCTGAATTGATGGGTAAAGCAACAGGCACCTCTCGTGGTAAAGGCGGTTCTATGCATATGTTTTCAAAAGATCATAATTTTTTTGGAGGTCATGGGATTGTTGGGGGCCAAATTCCTTTGGGTGCAGGCTTAGCTTTTGCAGATAAATACAGAAATAAAAATCATGTTACTTTAACCTACATGGGTGACGGGGCAGTTCGTCAAGGCTCTTTGCATGAGACCTTTAATTTGGCTATGCTTTGGAATCTTCCTGTGGTTTTTATTTGTGAAAATAATGGTTATGCTATGGGTACGTCTGTTGAAAGAACGGCAAATCACAGTGAAATTTGGAAATTAGGTTTAGGGTATGAAATGCCTTGTGCACCTGTGGATGGCATGGATCCAGCCGTTGTTTATTCAGCACTTCAAGAGGCTGTAGATAGAGCTCGCTCTGGAGGAGGTCCAACTTTTTTAGAAATTAGAACATACAGATACAAAGGCCACTCGATGTCCGACGCGCAGCATTACAGAACAAAAGATGAAGTCGCAGAATACCAGAAAGTTGATCCTATTATAATCGTAAAGAAAATGATAGAAAAAAAGAAATGGCTAGATGCAAAAGGTTTTGAAGAAATTGACTCAAAAGTAAAGTCATTAGTCGCTGATTGCGTTAAGTTTGGTGAAGATTCTCCATTTCCGGAGGCTCATGAATTATGGCAAGATATATATGTTCAAGATGATTATCCATTTATAAAGGAATAAGGCTATGGCAACAGTAATTAATATGCCCAGATTAAGTGATACGATGACTGAAGGCGTCGTAGCAAAGTGGCACGTGAAAGTTGGTGATAAAATTTCGGAAGGAACATTGCTTGCAGAAATTGAGACTGATAAGGCCACCATGGATTTCGAGGCGTTTCCAGGTCAAGAAGGAACCCTTCTTTTCGCAGGAATTGATGAAGGTGCTTCTGCGCCTGTAGATTCAATTTTAGCAATTTTAGGAAAGGAAGGAGAGGACATTTCTTCTTATATGAGTAACGGTTCGAATGCATCAGAATCAAAGGATAGTCGAGAGGATCAAGAGGTAAAACTTTCTCAAGAATCTCCATTAACAAATAAGAATACTATAGAGGCTCCCAAAGAAAAAGAAGAATTGAATTCTGAGCGCCTAAAAGCATCCCCACTTGCAAAATCTCTCGCGAAAGAAAAAGGGATTGACATTACTGATGTAAAAGGCACTGGTGAGGGTGGAAGAATTATAAAACGAGATGTAGAAAGTCACCAAGTAATAACTTCGGTGTCACCGGTTGCCAAAAAATCATACCCGAGTTCTGGATATTCTGATGCTCCCATTAGTCAAATGCGAAAGACTATTGCAAAACGTTTGGCGGAAAGTAAGTTTACAGCCCCCCATTTTTATCTTACTATTTCTGTGGATATGGACGCAGCAATAGATGCAAGGAAGTTACTTAATTTAGATAGTGATATTAAAATATCATTTAATGACTTAGTTGTTAAGGCAGTATCTCAGGCTTTAAAAAGACATCCAGAGGTAAATAGCTCTTGGCTAGGAGATACAATTAGAACTAATTATGATATTAATGTCGGAGTTGCAGTTGCAGTGGAAGATGGTTTGCTTGTTCCTGTTGTGAGAAATGCTGACGTAAAAAATCTTGAGGCAATCTCAAATGAGATTAAGAATTTTGCATCGAGAGCTAAAAATAAAGAACTTCAGCCCTCAGACTGGGAAGGAAATACTTTCACAATCTCTAATCTTGGAATGTTTGGAATTGATCAATTTACTGCAATTGTAAACCCTCCTGACAGCTGTATTCTTGCAGTAGGTGGCATCCAGTCTATTCCTGTAGTTAAGAATGGTGAAGTCGTTCCAGGAAACATTATGAAGCTAACCTTGAGCTGTGATCATCGTGTGGTAGATGGTGCAAAAGGTTCGGCATTTTTGAATACTGTAAAGAATTTCTTAGAAGCTCCTGTTAAAATGATGTTATAAGCTTTTTATAAAATAGGCTAAATGGCCTATTTTTTTGTGTTTAACTTTAAGCATAGAATCATTCTAAATATCAAATAAACTAATGTATCTCAGTGATCTTAAGGTTGGCCAAAAGGCCATTGTTCTTCAGGCTTCTAAAAGTCTGCCGGTTAAGCTATACGAGATGGGTTGTATGCCAGGAGAAGAGATTACATTAAATTATGCAGCTCCATTCTCAGGACCAATGTGCTTTTTTGTGCAGGATACATTAATTAGTATGCGGAAAGAGCTTGCTCAATTGGTTCCTATTACTGATCCTAATGTCAAATCATTCAGAAATGATTGAAAAAAAAGCAATTAGGGTTGCGTTAGTTGGTAGGCCTAATACAGGAAAGTCATCCTTATTTAATCGGCTTACAGGTTTGAGTCAAAAGGTGGGTAATTATCCGGGGGTAACCATGGAAAAGCGCTCGGGTCTAATTAAGCTTGCGCCAGGAGTACTTGCAGAAATAATAGATCTTCCTGGAATTTATTCTCTTCACCCTTCATCTCCAGATGAGCAGGTAGTGATGGATTCATTTTTAAATGAAAAAGTAGATGAGAAAATTGATGTAGTCATTGGTTTAGCAGATGGAACGAATTTAAAAACATGTTTATTTGTCTTTACACAGGTTATTGATTTAGGGATACCGGCATTGTTGGCAGTAACAATGAGTGATGAAATGGAGCGAAAAGGAATGGAACTTGATGTTTCAGGTCTTAGTGAGTCTCTTGGGGTACCAATCACCCTAATAAATGGTAGATTGGGTCATGGCATAGAGGAGCTTCAAAATAATCTTTTAAATGCCTCAAGTTCAACTAATATTCCATTTTTTCAACCAGGTGGACTTCATTTAGAATGGATCAATAAGGTATCTGAGGATAATAATTTTGATCTTCCTTACAAATCATGGCTTTATGGACTTTGTGGTTCTGAATATGAAGAATTAATCAGCAGTACGGGTAAAACAGTTGCTAGAGCTCGAGCAGATGAAGCGATTAAAAGATATCGAAAAGTTAATGAATGGTTGCGCGAATTCTTTATCAAACACCCTGGAAAAGATCGCAGATGGACTGCTCGTCTTGATAAGTGGGCAGTTAATCCGATTTGGGGTAGTATCATTCTCGTTGCACTCATGTTTCTTTTATTTCAAGCTTTATTTTTTGGAAGTGAGGCGCCTATGAATTTCATTGATGATCAGTTTGCGCGGTTGTCAAATATTTTAGAATCCAATCTGCCTAATGGATTTTTCAGTCATTTAATTACAAATGGTATTATTCCCGGTGTTGCTGGAGTTTTAATTTTCATTCCTCAAATAGCCATATTATTTGGATTGATATCTCTTTTGGAAGAGTCAGGATATATGTCGCGAGTGGTTTTTATAATGGATAGGTTCATGCGCCCCTTTGGATTGAGTGGTAAATCTGTTGTTCCAATGGTATCGGGCACGGCATGTGCCATTCCAGCTATTATGTCAACAAGAAATATGGAGAATAGTCGTGAAAAATGGCTTTCTATTGCTGTTGCACCATTGATAACATGTGCGGCTCGGTTGCCGGTATATGCTCTTTTGATTAGCTTGGTTATTCCTGATCAGACTTTGTTTGGTTTGAGTTTACGGGGATTAGTATTATTTAGTTTGTACATGACTGGTTTTTTTGCTGCCCTCTTGGGATCAGCGGCCTTGAATAAAATAGTGCCTAAAGCTAAATCAAACCCGTTTTTGTTAGAAATGCCCTCGTACCGGGTTCCTCAATTACGGAATGTTGGCCAAACAATATTTAATAGAACTAAAAGTTTTGTTACAGAGGCAGGAAAAATAATTTTAGCAATCAGCGTTATTTTATGGTTTTTTGCAAGTTTTGGGCCAGGAAAAACTCCTGATTTCACCCAAGATTATGAAGCCATACCGATTGAGGATAGCTATGTAGGTAAAATGGGGAAAGCTATAGAGCCAGTAATGAAACCATTAGGGTTTGATTGGAAAGTTTCAATAGCTGTATTATCTTCATTTGTGGCTAGGGAAGTTTTTGTTGGAACAATGGCGACTCTATATAGTGTTGATGATAATGAGAAATCAAGCATTCGCGAACAAATGGCGAAGCAAAAAAATCAGGATACGGGTGAGCCTTATTTCAATCTGGCAGTTGGAGTCTCATTATTACTATTTTATGCTTTTGCAATGCAATGTATGAGTACATATGCTGTTGTCGCCAGAGAAACGAGAAGTCATAAATTTGCTGCAACTCAGTTTTTGATATTAGGTATTTTGGCATACGGAGCAGCATTTTTGTCTTACAGTGTTTTAGCCTAAACCGAATATATATACCTTTATCTCATGGTTGCAATAATTCTTTATACAATCTTTTTTCTTTCCTTTGGGTATGCATTTGTGCCCAAGCCAAAGGATCGAAGTCAATCCTCGTGCTCTACAAATTGCGGATGTAAACAGGAATTGCAGTAATTAAATGAAAACTATATTAGTCACCGGAAGCTCCAGAGGTATTGGAAAAGAAATATGTATTTCCCTTTCAAAAAAGGGACATCAAGTTTTTGCTTGTAGCAGATCTAAGATTCAAATACCAGGTTGTAAGTCCTTGATAATGGACCCGGGAGATCTCGATTCAATAAAAGATACTTTTGGATACCTTCAGGATGAAAAAATTTTATTTGATGGTCTAGTAAATAATGCCGGATTATTAGTAAATAAGCCTTTTTTAGAAATTTCGGAATCTGATTTTCAAAACCTAGCTCAAGTAAACTGGATCGGTCCAGCTATGATTATTCAAAAAATAGTCCCTCTTTTTAATCGTGGGGCGCATGTCCTCAATATCTCAAGTATGGGTGGCTTTCAAGGTTCGGAAAAGTTTCCTGGTCTTGTTGGCTATTCTTCTTCGAAGGGCGCGCTTGTAACCTTAACAGAGTGTCTCCAATCAGAATTAGGTATTGGTGGAGAAGTTATTTTCAATGCTCTATGTTTAGGTGCTGTTCAGACGGAAATGTTAAAAGAAGCTTTTCCTGACTATTTAGCTCCCACAAGTGCAAAGCGAATGGGTGATTACATAGCAGATTTTGTTCTTTTTGGGCAAAAATCTTTTGTTGGTAAGGTTTTACCGGTTTCTATTTCTACTCCATAATATTTTTTTATTAAGTTCAAATGCTGATAAACAGTGATTTAACAATTAGTTTCTATTTTTTTTCTTAGAGGGTGTTGCTCAATCAAAAAGTCGTTCTACATTTGCACTCCCCAAAACAGACAGCTTTTCAAAAGTTTAATTTGCGAGTAGGGGAAAAGACGAAGATTAAGACTTCAACGTTCTTTAACATATTGTGAAATCGAAAGAACTCCAACTCGAAGATTCTATATTGAGATACTTCAAGAGGCCAGATCAAACAACCTTACAATGGAGAGTTTGATCCTGGCTCAGGATAAACGCTAGCGGCAGGCCTTACACATGCAAGTCGAGGGGTAGAATGTCTTCGGATATTTGAGACCGGCGCACGGGTGCGTAACACGTATGCAACCTGCCTTTTACTGGGGAATAGCCCGAAGAAATTCGGATTAATGCCCCATATGCTCGCACAATCGCATGATTGAGCGAGGAAAGCTCCGGCGGTAAAAGATGGGCATGCGTCCTATTAGCTTGTTGGTGAGGTAATGGCTCACCAAGGCTACGATAGGTAGGGGACCTGAGAGGGTGAACCCCCACACTGGTACTGAGACACGGACCAGACTCCTACGGGAGGCAGCAGTGAGGAATATTGGGCAATGGAGGAAACTCTGACCCAGCCATGCCGCGTGCAGGAAGACGGCCCTCTGGGTTGTAAACTGCTTTTATATGGGAATAAACCCTTCCACGTGTGGAAGGCTGAAGGTACCATAAGAATAAGGATCGGCTAACTCCGTGCCAGCAGCCGCGGTAATAC
>CENP01113349.1_pt1 | contig 29699 bp, 41 predicted proteins | sample 361281 | NCBI WGS metagenome assembly CENP01 (sample SAMEA2591122, study PRJEB7988) | marine metagenome | biome: marine biome (ENVO:00000447); feature: deep chlorophyll maximum layer (ENVO:xxxxxxxx); material: saline water (ENVO:00002010), including plankton (ENVO:xxxxxxxx) | depth 70 m | reverse complement strand
TGATTGCTTCTACTGGAGCAGGAGATATTCCAAATAGAACTGTAGACATTGCTGACTCCAGAACTTTATCAACAAGAAATACGCACTATGCTCTTACAGATGCTGAAGCAGTCGCTTTACGCAGTGATAGTAGAGTTACTGATGTACAGCTACGTCCAGAAGATAGAGATGATATAGAAATAGGATATGATGCTATACAGACTGCAAATTTTAACAAATCATCTGCAGACTCAGGAGATTATAGAGACTGGGGTAAAATAAGACATAGCTTTGTAGAAAACAAATATGGAACATCAACTTCTTTAAGTTCAAATCCATTTGATAGGCCTTATTCAATGGATGGAACTGGTGTAGACGTTGTAATACAAGATAGCGGACTACAAGTAGATCATCCAGAATTTAGAGATGCTAACGGAGTATCAAGAGTGCAACTCATAGACTGGTTTGCCGCCTCAGGAGTTACAGGATCACAAGATGCTAATCACTATAGAGATTTTGACGGACATGGAACACATTGCGGTGGAACAGCAACAGGATTAAATTTTGGTTGGGCTAGTAACGCCAGAGTGTATAGTGTTAAAGTTAATGGTCTTAATGGTTCTGGAGATTCAGGAACTGGTATTAGTGTAAATTCTTGCTTTGATGTAATCAAAGGTTGGCATCAAAACAAACCGATTGATCCAAAGACAGGATACAAACGTCCAACCATTGTAAATGCCAGTTGGGGTTACAGTGGATCAATAGGAAGTAGTTTTAGCAACATAGAAAGCTATGTCTATAGAGGAGTAACTTACAACTCAAGCACAGCAGGTTGGAACTCTACAACAGCATATCATAGAGATACTTATGGATTCTATCCATACTATAGAAGTAACGCCTATAGGTATCCATTAAGGATTGCTTCTGTTGATGCTGATGTACAAGATTGTATAGATGCTGGTGTACATATTTGTATAGCCGCAGGTAATAATAGTTTCAAAGCAGATACTTCCGTAGGGCCAGGAGTCGATTACGATAATGTAATTTTTTGGAGTGGTGGTTCAAACAATTACTATCACAGAGGCAGTTCACCTTTTGATGAAACAGCCAACATGGTAGGTTGTACAGATAGCACTCCTCAAAACGCAACAACAGAAAGAAAGACTAGTTTCAGCACAACAGGACCTGGAGTGTCAATATTTGCCGCGGGTGAAAATATAATGAGCTGTTTCAGTACAACAAATAGATATACTGATGGTGCATACTTTGGGGATAGCAGTTTCAGAGTAGGAAACATAAGCGGAACATCAATGGCATCACCACAGGTATGCGGAGTGGGTGCTTTATACTTGCAGGCGGATCCTAGTTTAACTCCAGCCCAATTGAAAAGTAAATTAGAAAAAGATGCATTAGCAGTTTTGAAAGATGAATCAAATAATGCTAACTACGGTGACACAACAGATATATGTGGTGCTGAAAACAGAATGTTGTTTAATAGATACAATAGAGCTAATCCCTATTCTAGTAACATATATGGCCTAAGAAAAAAAGATAGGTAAATATAGTATAAGGAAACAAAATGGCAATACAAACTGTAAACATAGGTACAATAGCAAACGACGGAACAGGTGACGATCTACGTGAAGCCTTTGTAAAAGTTAATGCAAACTTTTCAGAACTAGATAGTAGATCTCCTGAAAAGACTACAGGTGCTAATTTAGGTTCTGCAGGCGAAGGTGTATTTGCACAGCTTTCTGGTGCAGAACTACAATTTAAGAAAATTGTTGCTGGAACTGCCGTAAGTTTGACTAGTGACGGAAATGCAATAACGATTAATTCTTCTGCAACAGGACTACCTCAGTTACAAGTATTCGCTGACAACAATAATATCACATTAAATAATGCAAATACCACACTTACTCTAGCAGGTGGTAATTTGACTACAACTAACCTAAACGGAAGCACAATTACTATTAGTTCTGAAACTTCATTACTAACAGACTTAACTCCTAGACTAGGTGCTAACTTAGATGGTAATCAAAAAGAGATTACAAATACAAGTGATATTAAAAGTAACATACATGGTTTAGACATACGTAAGATGGATGGTGTGCAACCTTTCTTGCTTATGGACTTGGGCGAAATGACTCCTTCAAATTTAACAAGTGTCCTTGCACATTTGGCACATAATCAGGTGATTGATTATGGTGTAAATGGGCTTGGTGATAATACAGTTCCTACAGCTGACTTTGGTTCTATTTCCTAATCTAACTCATAGATAAATATGTATATAGGAGTTTCAGTATGAGCGATAGTGTATTATGGACTGTAAATACCGGACATAGTTTAGGAACATTTCAAGAAAGTGTTACACAAACAATACCATTACCAGTTAATACAGTAGATAGTTTAACACTAATAAGTGGTAGCCTTCCTGGCGGCTTAAGAATAGAAAATAATAATCAACTAGTAGGAACTCCTTATGAAGTAAACAGACTAAAAATTTTTACCTTTGTTCTAAGAGCAAAAAAAGGTAACATCATTGAAGATCGAACAATAAAGATTACTATAGATGGGGCTGATGCACCAACTTGGATTACCAATGAAGGATCACTTCCTTTAGGTCCTAACAATTCTTTTTATATATTAGACAGCAGTCCTGTAGATTTTCAATTACAAGTTATAGATCCTGACTTACCTGCAGGAGACAATATAGAATATTACATAGGAGAGGGTGACGGAGAACTTCCTCCAGGAATTTCCCTCGGTAGAACAACAGGAAGACTTACAGGTGTTACTGAACCTATCCTTGCATTAGAAAAACGAGCAGGATCAGGATACTTTGATACTAATCTTTACGGCAGTTATCCATTTGATTTTGGTGTAAAGAGTTTTAATGGTTATGAAAGTTTTTATTATGATACAACGTTTTATGATTATGCAGTGCCCACACAAAGTCCTAAGAAACTTAATAGGTACTATGAGTTTACAGTAAATGCAAGTGATGGTGTCGTTATTGCTAGAAGAAAGTTCCAAATTTACCTAGTTGGTGATGATTTCCTAAGAACAGACAATACACTAATGCAACTAGGAACAGGTTTGTTTACAGCAGATAATACTTTCCTTAGAGCTCCTGTTTGGTTGACACCGGGTGACTTTGGATATAGACGGGCAAATAACTATGTTACATTATTTTTAGATGTTTATGATCCTACAAGTAATCAAGGAATAATTAGTTTTACTGTCAAAAATGCTAATCCAGACGGAACTGCAAGTGCATTACCTCCAGGTATGTCTATTGACAGCACTACCGGAGAAATAGCAGGTAGAATACCTTACCAACCAGCAGTTACAAAAGAATACAAATTTACAATAGAAGCTTTAAGACAACTTGGTTCTGCGTCAAGCACAGCAACACAATTTTTTGCAAACAATATTGGTGTAAACCAAACATGGTCAGGAGGTACAAATACTCCTTTCTTTAATTTTGCACAAAATAATTTTGTAGGAACAAATGACGAAACGGGCTGGATTGTTTTCAATACGACTCCTGTAACTGATGCTGATGCTGGAACAGGAATAGATAAAAATAGTCAATATGTAGCAAGTGGTATAATTGACAAAAATGTTTGGGTTGTATCTGCAGGTAGAGTAATCGCAACTTTTACAGACAAAGCTGTAACAACAATAGACGAAGGTACAACAGATTATCTAAGAGACACATTTGTAGGCACTATAGAAGATGTGGGATTTACGACTTTTGATAAGAATGGAGCCACCACTGCAAATAAAGTAGTGACTATGTCATTTTACAATTTTAACAGAAGAACAACAACAGAAAAAAACCAAACTGTAGCCAAAGACAAAACATTTACCGTAAAACTTTTAGGTGAGGTTGAAAGTACTATCAATTGGAATACACCTAGTGACTTAGGAAATTTACGAGCAAATTTTGTTTCTACATTGTCCGTAAGTGCTACAAGCACGGTTCCTAATGCTGTATTGGTTTACACATTAGATAGTGGCACAATACCAAACGGAATAACATTAGGTATAAATGGACAGTTACAAGGAAAAGTTAGACAATTTGGTACTTCGGCTTTACCAGGACTAACCACTATAGACAAGGCAACAACGGCTATGACTTTTGACGGTGGTACTACTACTCTTGATAGAAAGTATACATTTACAATCAAAGCTCAAGACCAGTTTGGATTTTCTGCAACAACAAGGACGTTTACACTATCAACCACTGATCCAGATGATTTGCTTTACAGTAGTATTTCTATGGTTCCGATGTTGAAGGCAGAGCAAAGAACTACTTTTACAAACTTCATTGCTGATCCTAATATTTTTACACCAGCATCTATTTACAGGCCTAATGATCCTACTTTTGGATTACAGAGCCAAATCAAAGCATTAGCTTACGCTGGAATAGAAACAAAAAATATAAGAGATTTTGTAGGAGCTGTAGCAAAAAATCACAAAAGGAAAAAATACAAATTTGGTAATGTAAGAAAGGCACTGGCTAAAAACCCAGGAAGCAATGATACTGTTTACGAAGTAATTTACGTTGATTTGATAGACCCTGCAGAACCTACATCAGGAAAAACAGCAAAGTCTTTTGATTCTAAAACAAAAAATAAAATAACTGTTGATTCTATCCAATTTGAAGTTAATGATGACAACACCGGTATTGGAACAGGACAAGGATTTTTTGATATAACACTAAGAGGTAGCACAGGTAAATCTCCAGCATCAAGTGGAGTGTTAACTATCTTAGGACGCACGGGTCCTTTGGTATTTCAACCAGGATCTGCTATTCCTATTGTATTACAAAATGGTACTTCTGTAATTGTTGCGAATATAGATGATAGTATTAACAGTGACCCTACAAGATTAAGACCCAAGGGAGATACTATTAAAATAGATAGTGATGCTATCAATGTAAGTGAAGGATTAGATCAAAAAAAATATATCAGTAATATTACAAATATGCGTGATAGAATTAGAGCAGTAGGACAAAATTTGAGAGAATTTTATCCATTGTGGATGAGAACTGCCCAGGCAACTGGACAAGGTGAATTGGGCTTTGTTTTGGGTGTTCCGCTGTGTTATTGTAAACCGGGACAAGCTGATCAGATTATTTTGAACATTGCTAACAGTGGTTTTGACTTCAAAACCCTTAATATTGAGATTGAAAGGTATAATATAGACAGTACAGACGGAAATAGTGAAGAACAATATATACCGTTCGCAAATTATACATTCAATGTTTAATACAGATAAATAAAACGTAGAGAGGACATAATATGGCAAGTAATATTAACGATACTGGTGTTAACAAAGATTATCCTGTAGCTGGTCAAGACAATGATTCACAGGGATTTAGAGATAATTTTAATGTAATTAAAGACAATTTTGTAGCGGCGAAAAGCGAAATTGAAACACTACAAACCAATACAGCAAAACTTAATGTTGCTAATGATTTTTTGACAAATAATATTAGTAACGCAAACTTAATCAATAATAGTCAAGGATATTTTGCTGGTGGTACAATTAATACTAGCCAAAATGTTAACTTTTCAAATGGACATTACCAATCATTCACAATTGGTGCAGATGTAACATTGACACTTACTGGATGGCCTGCAACAGGTAAAGCTGGTAAAGTCATTTTATATATTAATAATGACAATGTTCAAAGAACTGTAACTTTTGCCTCAAATGCAGGTGCTGGAACTTTCAAAAAAATTAGCACTTGGTCGGGAGCAGGTAATACTCTTGTTGTTGACACACCTAACACCAGAACATATGTTGTAGAATTTATAAGCTATGATGCTGGTGCTACAGTATTTGCCAATTCAGTAGGTTACTTTGCATAATGCATCACCCTTTTTCAGAAGACACTTCTAATCTAAGTATCAATCAACTTTATGAAAAAATAAACGAATTAACCAAAAAGTATTTTCAATCAAATAATCCTCAAGTAAAACAACAAATTCAGACTTTTATTGACTATTATAAACTAGAAGTTAGACAGAAAGAAGCGGCAGAGAAGAAAAAAGCCGAAGAAAATGGCGAAATAGATCTTGACAAATTGATCAATATCGAGTAATATAGTATACATGATTATGAAGACTGATGATTTAGGCATTCCTAGATTTACCAATAAAGATCTTATAGATATGATTTATAGTGGTCATATCGATAAGTGCCATGTGGTTCTTTGTGATCCATCTGATGACATAGATAAATTTAATAAACTAGCAAAAGAATATGGAACACCTGAATTAAAAAAATACATTCCTATAGATGTAGATAAAAAAGACTTTGATGGTGTTTGTCAGGGTGAATGGTTTATGCCTGATACATATAAAGACATAAATGTATATCAATATGTTTTAAGTAAGGCGAAAACTCCATGTCCTGAACATGTACAGAAAAGAATTTGGACAGAATTACAAGAATTTGAAAAGCGTGGTATGATGGATTTGCTACGTTATATGATATATTTGGTTGATTTTATGCGAAAAGAAAATATTGTATGGGGTGTAGGCCGTGGTTCTAGTGTGGCTAGTTATGTGTTATATCTTATAGGTATACATAAAGTAGACTCAATTCAATATGGCCTGGACTACAAAGAGTTCTTGAGATAAGTAAGTATATAATAAAGGAGGTCAATTATGGCAGTTAGACAAACAGGACGTAAGCAATACAAAACCATGCAAGGTAAAGATATTGACATGGATTTGCTTAGACAACGAAATGAATTAACTCCAGCAGTTGGTAACGTAAGGGTAAATGCACGAGGCGACGAATTAGGTCCAGGTGGTAAGATTATCAAAAAACGTGAAGAAGTCTTAAGAGACTACTACGAAGATAATGTTGCTCCTACTGAATTTGAAACTCCTACTGCACAACCAATCACAGAACCAATTGTTGAACCCGAACTACAAGAAAAGGTTGAAGACACTAAGAAGTCAGCTTCTACAAAAGCAAAGCCTGGAAAAACAAAGGCTGAGTCTAAAGAAGACGAATGGATAGAAGACGATGACGGCAATTACGTAAAAAGAGGTGCGTAATGGCTGGAAACCTTGTAACCATTAAAGTCGATGGACTTAAAGCTATAGGAGACGGGGTTTTAGTTTCCGAAATGAACTTCGGGGAACAGAAGACCAAATCAGGGTTAATTATTAGAGCCGATGACGGAGAGGTCAGAGGTATCTATGCAAGATGGGGCAGAGTAATCAGCAAAGGTCCTAAAAACACAGATCCTTATGAAGTAGGACAATGGATTCTAGTCGATCATGGTCGTTGGACTAGAGGAGTCAACATATCAATAAACGGAGAAGATTTGACTGTTCGAAAAGTTGATAACAAAGATATCTTAGGATATTCAGATAAACCACTTTCAGATTATAGTGTAGGACAAGAGTTATGATAGATGTAGAAACAATACAAAGAGAACTTCCCGAAAAGACAGATACAGATATAGTTGACTTAAACAAATATAAACACTTTGTAGAAAAAGTTACATCAGAAGAATCAAACGATTGGTCCTATACACAGGCCCGATTGCACGAACTGAACGATGACGTAAACATTTCACTGCTTTTAACAGGAGCAATTGGTATAGCATCAGAAGGAGGAGAATATGCAGAAATTGTTAAAAAGTGTATTTTCCAAGGTAAACCTTTGGATGATGACACAAAGTTTCATATAAAACGAGAATTGGGTGATATTATTTGGTATTGGATTAATTCGTGCAGAGCGTTGGATTTAGACCCGAATGAAGTTATAGCTGAAAATGTAAAAAAATTAAGTTCAAGATATCCTGGCGGTGCCTTTGATGTTCACTATTCAGAGAATCGTAAGGAAAACGATTTATAGTCACCAAAAACAGTTGACATTCTTATATTAAGGTGTTACAATAAAACACAAAATAGGAGTGTAAATGAAGTTTCCAAAAACACAATCCAGTAGTATAGGTACAACAGGAGCCACAGGCGTTGCTCTGATGGTAATGCATCTGACAGGATTTGTTAATGGTTGGGCATGGCCAATCCTATATATATTTTTAATTTTTTGTGCAATAGTACAAGAGAATAGGAAAGGCTAATGGCAGTACACGGAATGATTGATATTGAGACACTAGGAGTAGATCCTGGTTGTGTAGTTCTTACAATAGGTGGAATAAAATTTAATCCCTATTCAAATGCAGAACCACATGATGGTTTGTACATTAGATGCAATGTCGATGAACAAACAGAATTAGGTAGAACTGTAGATGAAAATACATTAGCTTGGTGGAACAAACAAGATCCAAAAATTAAAGATGAAGCATTGTCTGATAATGACAGAGTAAATTTAAATGAAGTGTTAAAACAGATAAACAAATTTTGTGTAGGGCTTGATAACATATGGTGCCAAGGTCCTACATTTGATTTTACAATATTAGAAAATTTGTATAGACAACTAGGAACTCCTGTTCCGTGGCATTACTGGCAGATTAGAGATTCAAGAACACTTTTTAAGATGATGCCTAAAGATCCTAGAAAAGAAATACAAAGCGACTTGCACAATGCATTAGCTGACTGTTATTATCAAGCGAAGTGTGTACAAAAAACTTTTAAACATTTTGGAGTAGTAAATGGCAGATAGAAAATTAGTCGACGGCACTTGGGCACAAGAGTTGGATCAACCTGTTGATCTAGTGATTAAAACAAAATGTCCAAGCAAATGGAAAATTGTTGATATGGAAACAGGTAAGGCATACGTTGGGACAGATAAAAATAAAAAGTTTCAGTATTGGGAACCGGTTGATAATGAACGATTAAAGAATATCGAATCCGAACTGAAAGAACTTAATAAGCAATTAAGTAAACATATAAAGTTTATTGATGATACTTATGAAGGATTGAAGAATCCAATCAATGCGGCAAGGAGGTGGTTAGGCAGATGAAGGAACTTTGGGTTGAAAAATATCGTCCGAAAGACGTGGACGGATATGTGTTTAGAGATGAACATCAAAAACGTCAAGTACAACAGTGGATCAAAGATGGTACTATTCCACACTTGCTTTTTTCAGGTAATGCTGGTATAGGTAAAACAACTCTTGCTAAAATATTGTTAGCACAATTAGAAGTAAATGATTTAGATGTGTTAGAAATAAATGCAAGTAGAACAAATTCAGTAGAAGATGTTAGAGATAAGGTCGTAAACTTTGTACAAATGATTCCATTTGGAGAATTTAAAGTTGTATTACTCGATGAGGCCGATTATCTTAGTCCAAATGCTCAGGCGGCATTACGCGGAGTTATGGAAGAATATCACACCACTTCAAGATTTATTCTTACTTGTAATTACCCCAACCGTATTATCCCTGCTTTGCACAGTCGTTGTCAGGGCTTTCACATAGAACGTATTGATCAAACAGAATTTACTGCCAGAGTTGCAGAGATTTTGATTGCAGAAGAAATTACTCCAGACTTAGATGTACTTGATACTTATGTTAAAGCAACTTATCCAGATCTACGTAAGTGTATTAACATGGTACAAATGAATAGTGTAAATGGTACACTTGTTCCTCCTGAAAAGAGTGATGCTGGAGATAGTGATTACAAACTTGAAATGACTGAGCTATTCAAAGCGGGTAAAATTACCCAAGCAAGAAAACTTGTTTGTAGTCAAGCACGTCCCGAAGAAATAGAAGATGTTTATAAATGGTTATATGACAACATTGATCTGTTTGGTGACGAAGAAAAGCAAGAAAGTGCAATTCTCATAATTAAACAAGGTCTTGTTGATCATACATTAGTTTCTGATCCAGAAATAAACCTAGCGGCAACTATGATTAGATTAGCGAGAATGAAATGAAAATATTAATTTTTGGTTTACCAGGAAGTGGTAAAACAACACTAGCAAAACCCTTTGCAGAACTTATTAACGGTATACATATAAACGCAGACGAAGTAAGGAAGAAGTACGATGACTGGGATTTCAGTCCTGAAGGTCGTATTAGACAAGCTCAACGTATGCGAAATCTAGCTGACGGGGTTGAAATGGCAGGTAAGATAGCAGTAGCTGATTTTGTTTGCCCTACTGAAAAAGCAAGAAAAGAATTTGCACCTGATTATACAGTATGGATGAATACTATTAAAGAAGGTAGATTTGAAGATACGAATAAAATGTTTGAAGATCCACCTAGTTGTAATTACCATGTACGTGAATGGTTTACTGATACACACCAACAACTTTTAGAAGTTGTTAAAAATTACATGGAGCGAAATAATGTTTGATTGGAAAAAACCTACAACACAGATGCTAGGAAGATGGCAACCTTGGCATGATGGTCATACTGCTTTATTTAAAAAAGCTCTTGCAGAAACAGGTCAAGTCATTATAATGGTTCGTGATGTAGGAGGTATTGTGGGAGAAGATGCTGGTGGAGGAAGAACTGTAGCTCAAACAGATAATCCATTTGACTTTTCAAAAGTTTGTGTTAATATACGTAATGGACTTGAAGAACATGGTTATACAATGAATGAAGAATATATAGTTATGAAGGTACCAAACATAGTAGATATAAGTTATGGCAGAGGTGTGGGTTACACATTTACTGAACATGACTTAGGAGAAGAAGTGCATAAAATTAGTGCAACAAACATCCGTGCTCATTTACGAGAGAAAGGAGAGTTGTGACATACCTAGTAAACGACAACTGTATAAAGTGTAAACACATGGATTGTGTAGAAGTATGTCCTGTAGATTGTTTTTACGAGGGAGAAAACATGCTTGTAATTAATCCTGATGAGTGTATCGATTGTGGTGTATGTGAACCTGAGTGTCCTGTAGAAGCTATTATACAAGGTGAAGAAGATAATCCTTGGTATGAACTTAATAATAAATGGTCACAAGAATGGCCTAATATCTCACAAGCAAGACCTGAAGATGTACCTTCCGATGCCTCTGACTGGAAAGATGTTCCAGATAAAATAAAATACTTTTCAGAAAAACCTGGCAAAGGTGACTAATGATTCCTATCTGTGTCAATCACGGCTGTACTCGTAAGGCTACAAAAAGTGGCAAACATAAATTTAGACCAGTATGTTGGAAATGCCATCAAGCATCATATGGAGCAAGAGCCTTAGAAGAAGGTGTGAGATTTGCAAAAAAAGTTTACTGCGAAAATGTAGACGGTAGACTAGGTTATGTATGCACCGCACATATTCCTTATTCAGGTGCATTAGAACTAGACCACATAGACGGTAACCAAGTAAATAATAAATTAAATAATATACAAACACTTTGTAAGGTTTGTCATTCTTATAAAAGTCATAAGAACGAAGATTACAAAAAAGGAAGATTATGAGATTTAAATGTAAGCATATATTATTAAGTCACAAAGATGCTGAAAATAGCTCTCATGAAAGAGCATTAGGTGTAGCTATGGAAGAAGCTGAAGCAATTATTAAAAAATTAAAAACAGGTGAAATAAAATTTGAAGAAACTGCAAGGCGACATAGTGCATGTTTAAGTGGACCATCAGCAGGAGGAGAACTTGGGTGGCAGGAGGAAGAGCATTTCCATCCAGACTTTTCAAATGCAGTTAGAGTCATACCTATAGACCAAATAGGTCCTCCTATTATTTCACCTTGGGGAGTTCATGTTGTTTGGAGAACTGGGTGATAGATTATCCAGAAACAATAATTTACACAGAAGAAGAAGGAATATCCTGTATGGGAGAAGCAATGGATCATCCTAAGGTATACTATGCAGTGCCTGAAGAAGGTTTTGTAAAGTGTAATTACTGTGATATAAAATTTACTAGAAATAAAAAATATAAGGACCACAAAAATGATTGAATATGAATACTATGACTGGACACAATTAATCAGTGAAAGAGATATTAATCATATGTGTAGAGATGTTGAAAACGGAATAAGGGCAGGAAAGTTTTGGCATAATAGTCCTAAATACCAAACAAACTGGAATGTGTTCCAAGACTTTACAGATTTAAAAATGTCTTTCATTTGGTCTTGTTTTAGATTCCTAGGAAGAGAAGTACAAATTAAAAATATTCAAAGTTGGAGTTTTATGACTTCGTTAAAGAACGAAGAAGATAGAGATAAACTATGGCATCATCATAACCATAATACAGCAACTACAACTGTAAGTGGAGTATTCTATATGCGTTTACCTGATGATGTTAAAGATTTAGAAAAAGCTGGCACTGAACTTGCACCGACAAGTCCAGAAGGAGAAGGTAATTTTTTTGTTCCTTGGAAAACAGGACACTGGATGATATATCCAGGAAAAGTATGGCACCGACCTGGTGTTGTACAATCTATGAACGATAGATATATTGTAGCCGCAGACATGGAGTTTTAAATGAGTGTAAGATTAATATCATATAGTAAAGCATCTGAATTCGAAACATATCCAGATGGACAACCTTTAAATTGTCAGGATCTTGTTGCCTATTGTGCAAGAGTAAGTAATCCTGCAAACCAAATGAATAAAGAAACTAGCGAAAAATTAATTAAGTATCTAATAAAACATGCTCATTGGTCGCCATTAGAAATGGTAAGTGCTTGTTTAGAAATAAAAACAACAAGAGATATTGCACATCAAATTGTAAGACATCGAAGTTTTAGCTTCCAAGAATTTAGTCAACGTTATGCTGATCCAGAAGCACAAGGTGATATGTTTGAATACAGTGAAGCAAGACTACAAGACCCTAAAAACAGACAAAACTCTATAGAAGTCGACGATAAAAAATTACAGCAGGAATGGGAATGGGCTCAAATGCGTATAGCACATCTAGCCAAGAAAGAATACGACTGGGCTATTAAAAAAGGTATAGCAAAAGAACAAGCAAGGAAAGTTCTTCCGGAAGGCCTTACAAAAACCACACTATATATGAATGGAACCTTACGAAGTTGGATCCATTATATTGACCTACGGGGTGCTAACGGCACACAAAAGGAACATATGGAAATTGCCCGATTATGTGCCGAAGTCATAGCAAAAATTTTTCCTATGACAAACGAGCTTACTTACTCGTCGCCATAAACTTCTAATACTTCTTTAACTGCTTCGTGCCTTTCAATGTCAGCGTGATTGAATGTTACACATGCTAATCTACTTGCCTTTTGATGCCGTTTCAATTGACTTATAAAGTCTAGTAGGCCGTTATCACTCATCCTGTCAGCTTGGTTTAAGTCACCAGTGACTGCCATTTTTGATCCTTCGCCTAATCTTGTCAACAACATCTTCATTTGGCTTGCAGTAGAATTTTGCATTTCGTCTGCAACTATAAATGCACGTTTAAAAGTGCGACCACGCATATACGCCAACGGTGCAATTTCTATTACACCTTCGTCTATCATGCCAGTAATTTCTTGTGATGTAAAGTAATCTCTTAATACATCAAAAACTGGTCTGGTCCAGGGTGCCATTTTCTGTTCTAAAGTCCCAGGCAAAAAACCTAAATCTTCGTCTACAGAAACAGCTGGTCTAGTTACAATAATCTTGTCAATAACACCTTCTTTGAAAAGTTTTACCGCAGTCAAAACAGCAATGAGGGTCTTTCCTGTCCCCGCCGGACCAATTCCAAAGACTACGTCTTTTCTCGTGTCTGACAAGGTAAGCAGGTATGTTTCCTGTGCTCTATTTCTTGGGTAAATCTTAACTGTTTTTTTCTTTTCTGGAAGGTAGTTATTTAATTGTACAACATTATTGTGAAAGTTCTTACTCTTTCGAGATCGTCTTGCACTCATGAAGCGTCCTCCTTTTGACTTCGTTTGTAGCGTTTTTACTACACAAATATTTAGTAGATCACTCCTAGAAGAAATGTACACAGACAATTATCTGATAAATAATAGTACATGATAGGTGTGTTCAAATGAAAGATATTTTAGACGTTATTAAAAACATACAAGGCATATACGAAAGCGATATGGCTTTTACCATTTTAAAAGACTTTGAAAGGGTTTTAGACGATTTAGATGTATATGTGTATGATAATTGGGCTGAAGGTGAGCTTGTATCCGGTCCAAATATAACTAGGCATTGGGTGACTTGTGCTTTTATGTGGGATCTTGATAAAATGCCTGATCCAAGTGGTGGCAAAAGACTTTTAGATTATGACTGTAGAGTTACATACAAAAAAGATAAAATAATTAAACCAAGAAAAATTAGAACTCCAGATGACGTTCGCCCTGGCACTAAAAAAGGAAAATTAGACACACACCCTATATGGGTTGTTGAAATAATGATGCCTAAGAAACTTATTGCAGATATCTATGGCGGTTACAAAGCGATGAACGACTATGCTGTTGATCCAGCAACTCAACCATCTGTACCAGCTGAGGCACAACCAGCTGAAGAGGCCGCTGATGCTACATTAGATGCTGAAACACCTGAGGTAGTATAATGGGACTTATCAAAGACGATTTAAAATTTTTAGTTGATAATATAATAGAAATTGATTCATATAAATCTAAAATGGGTGAAGATGCAGATATTGTAACTTTAGCTTTTAGTGTGTCTGGTGAGGCACCAGCAAAAGATCTAGAAAATTTTGTTGAAAAGGGATATCCTTTTGTATTAGATGCTGACGTAAGTGCAGGCGAACAACCTGACGGAACATATAAAGTATTTGTTGAAATGGAAAGAAGTGTTGATATTCCAATGCAAATTTTAGAAATAGCAGACGGAGTAAGAAAACTTGCTGATGTAGAAAATTTAAGATTCAGATATCATAAAAATTTTAAAAGCAAAGAACTTAATAATGAGAATATAAAAGAGACTATACCTTTTGATTCGGACAGTTATACAGCAAGAATCAAAGAAACACAATTAGAAAATTATAAAAATTATTTCACTAACAGTTATGCAGAAAGCATTGACTTGAAAGGCGATGTCTTGACTGTTAAGAATACCTATGCACAACCTATTTCATTTAAGGTTATGGATTTTGGTAAGGGTGTTGATATTAAAGAAAGTATCAATATGGAGGATATGGCTGAAGTCATTTTCTTAACAAAATATCTAGGCGATTACAATATTAACAAATATGGTGAGGATCTAGTACTAGAAAATCAAGGTTATGTCCTAAAGCTAAGAAGGATTTAATATGGCAAAAGAACATTTTAAATTTCAGTTTGACGAATGGATGGCAGAAGAGCTTATTCACAGAGATGACTGGAAAGACTGGTATGAAGCAATGTGTGAGATATTACCTTTATGGTCAGTCGATACAATTGAAAGAGTAGCAATGTTTATTGCTCAGTGTGGACACGAGTCCGGCGGCTTTAGAGTAATGAGTGAAAACCTAAACTATAGCGCCAAAGCACTGAATACTATTTTTCCAAAATATTTTAGAAGGGCAGGTAGAGATGCTAATCAGTACCATAGACAACCAGAAAAAATTGCTAATGTCATATATGCAAACCGCATGGATAACGGTGATGCCGCAAGTGGCGACGGCTGGCGTTTCAGAGGCGGCGGCATATTACAGCTCACTGGTAGATACAACTACACGCAGTTCGGAAAAGCAATGGAAATGTCTCCAGAGGAGGCAGTAGATTATGTTCGTACAAAAAAAGGTGCGTTGGATTCTGCTTGTTGGTTTTGGGACACAAATAATATTAATAAGTGGTGCGATAGTATGGATGTTGTAGGTGCAACAAAACGTATTAATGGTGGCACAATAGGATTGGATGATCGTAAGAAACATTACCTACATGCAATAGATGTGCTAGGTGGTGACTTTGAAGAACCAGAAACAGATTATAATCAAACAATACGTAAAGGATCAAGAGGTCCTTTGGTAGCAGAAGTCCAAGAAAAACTAGACATAAGTCCAGCAGATGGTATCTTTGGTCCGGGAACTGAGAAAATTGTAAAACATTGGCAAAGTTCAAACGGTTTAGTTGCAGATGGTATAGTAGGACCAAAAACCTTGGGAAAATTACTGGGATAAATACTCTTATGTTTAGTGGTTTAAAAATTGCTGTAGTATTAATAATTCTAGGAATAGCCGGAGGTGGCTTATTCTACGTTAAACAATTACAATCCAATTTAAAAATAGCACAATTAAATAATGCAAAACTTTCATCAGCTGTAGAAACAAGCGAAAAAAGTATAGCATTACTTAAAGAAGATGTTGTAAGACTAAACAACTTGTCAGATCAACTATCAAAAGATTTACAAAAAGCAGAACAGTATGGTGATAATTTACGTAATAGGTTACGTGAATTAGATCTAGTACAAGATGCTATACGAGATAGTAAAAATTTAGAAGGAAGGATGAATGGTGCCACAGCTAAATTATGGCGCGAGCTTGAAGCCGCTACTGGCGGTGATGGCAGTACTCCTCTTCCTAACTGGGTGCTCGACGTTCCGGGAGCCGGAAATAAAAGTAGTAACTCAGATAGAGAAGACAACAGTACCGATAGTAGCTCGTCCAAAACCAATTGATCTAGTAGATACTAGAGTATATGTAGTTACAAAAGATAACTATGAATCCTTTGTGAAAGAATTTACAGAAGAGCATGGTGAATTGGCCTATGTTGTATTGTCAATGAAAGACTACGAAAACCTTGCAATTAATATAGCAGACCTAAGACGCTACATTGAACAGCAAACGGAAATAATTGTATATTATGAGAACGCTGTTAAGCCTAATCCTGCTGACGATACTTCTAAGTAGTTGCCAAAGATTAAACTGTAAAGTGAAGCCTCACCCTGACATAGAGTCTCTAAAAAAGCAGTCAATACTGACTGAACTTTCTTGTTCATTTTAAAATAAATACATTGTATGGAACAGATATATGAAATGATAGCAAGAATGGCTTCTGACAGACTGTGGATTTACACAGCACTAGCAGGGTCCTTGTTTGGTGCCGCATTTTTGTTTTGGTTCAAAGACACAAGAATGGCTACATGGGCACTTTCTAAATTTGACCGTACATGTGAATATCTAGCTAACCGCTGGGGTTGGACTTGGTTGCAAAACGATCCAAATGCTTGGCGTGTTAAGTATCCTAAAATTACAAGTAAAATAGATGAACTAGAAAGACGTATCAAGAAACTGGAGAAATAGATGGAAGCGTTTGATAAGTTAGGCTTAGACTTTGCCACTATGTTAGTTCCTTGGATCGCGATACTTATAAGCATAAGTGCCGCTTTTTGGTTCAAAGATTTTGCTACTAACTTCATGCAAGGATTAAAATTTAGATTCAATCCTGCATTCAATGAGGGAGATGAAGTAATCTTAGACGGAGAACAATCTATTATTGTTAAAATAGGTTTGCGAGAAACTGTATTTGGTTGTTATGGTCCTAGAGGTTATACTTGGAGATATGTTGCTAACGATCGTATTGGCGCACTGAAATTAGAAAAAATAATAAACAAAGATTTGCATTTAGATTCGGATATTGAAAAAGGTTTAAGAATGCAAAAACTAATAGATAAAGCACAAGATGCCAAAATAGGAAATAACAAAGATAGTATTCAAAGAAACAAAGAAGAAATAGAAAATATAAAAAGAGGGAGAAAGTAATGCCAAGGAAAAGACTAGAAGATTTGGAAGCAGAAGATAAAACTTTTGAAAACGAATCTAAACCAGATGCACAAATTGTTGTGCCTGCAAGTAAAGATGGTGTAAGTAAAAAGGTAAAACTTGATCTTGAAGTAGATACAAGTGTTAAGGATCTTGGACCAAATCCATTTGCATGGATAATACATTTAGCAAGAGCCGTTGATGCTTGGAGAATATTTCCAAGGATCTTTATAACCACTTACATATTTTTATTATACAAATGTGTTATTTGGTTTATGGCACTTGATAATCCAACATTAGAACAATCAGGTTTGATTTCAGTTGTAGTTGGTGCCGGTGCGGCGTGGTTCGGTTTATATACCAGCTCTCGTAAATAAGTCTAAATTTGTAAATAAGTAGTTGTATGGACTACTACAACGTACTAGGGGTTTCAAAATCTGCGTCGGAAAAAGATTTAAAAAATGCTTTCAAAAAGAAAGCTATGCAATATCATCCTGACAAAGGTGGAGATCCAGAAAAATTTAAACAGATAAATGAAGCTTATCAAAATTTAAGCGATCCTCAAAAAAGACAGATGTATGATCAATTTGGTACTGTTGATCCACAGGCTGTTAATCAAGGTTTTAATCAAAATTTTAATTTTTCCGCCGGACCTGGAGGAATTGATATAAATGATCTAATGAACCAATTTGGATTTGGTATGGCAGGGTTTGGTAGACAACAAATGCGTAATCAAGACATAACAATTGGTTGTAATATAACTGTAAATGAAGTTTATTCTGGTAAAAATGTAATAGCAACATATAGATTAAATAACGGTAAAGAACAAACAGTAGACATAAAAGTTCCCCGTGGTGTAAACAACGGAGATAGAATTAGATATGGTGGAATGGGGCAACAAGATATCCAAGGTATGCCTCACGGAGATTTGTTTGTGCTAATTAATATTGTAAACACAGGAAACTTTCAATTGAGTGGAGATGATTTGATAACCACAATGAAGGTAGGAGTTTTGGATTTGATAACAGGTGTTAAATTAAATGTAGACTTGCCAGACAAAAGTGCAGTCATGTTAAATGTACCAAAAGGCACACAACCTAATACTGTCTTCAGTATTAATGGTCGTGGGTTGCCTAACAGAAAGACAGGAAGAAGTGGAAACGTTTTGGTTAAAATTATAGGAACCACTCCTGAAAATCTAGATGAGCAACAGTTACAGGATATTGAACAAATACGTAGGAAAATAAGTTGACATTTGTGCAAAAAAACAGTATAATAAAAGGCGTAAATACTAAGGAGAAATATAAAGATGGTTGAACCTTCTGATGAATTACAGGTAGTTTTTGAAAAAGCAATTAAAGATGCTAAAAAGCTTCGTCACGAATACGTTACTTTAGAGCATTTATTTTTTGCCATGCTTTGCAGTGATAATTTTGTAAAAGTTCTTGATGGTTATGGGTGTAAAGTAGATTCTATGAAAGATGAATTGAACGAGCATCTACAAAATAAGATTGATGAAATCAAAGTTGCTGATGAAGTAAAAAATTATAAACCTAAAAAAACGCAGACAGTAGAAAGGGTAATGAATAGAGCTTTTACTCAAACACTATTCAGTGGTAGAGCACATATTGACACCACTGATGTATTTTTATCCTTACTGAATGAAACAAAATCTTTTTCAACATATCTTGCTACCAAGAGTGGCGTAGAGAAGGATAAGTTTAGTGAATATATCAATCATGAATATATCACAACACTAGAAGACGAAGAATTAGCCGGACATGCTCAAAGAGCCCTAAAAGCCTTTACTACTAATTTAAATGCACAAGTTGAAAGTGGTGCCATTGATCCTGTAATAGGTAGAACCGATGAGCTAGAAACAATTTGTTTATCTCTTGGAAGAAGAAGTAAAAACAATGTTCTGTTAGTTGGTGATCCAGGAGTTGGTAAAACTGCTATTGCTGAAGGATTAGCATATAGGATTGTAAACAAAGAAGTACCAAAGTTTTTAGAACCATATAGTGTATATAACTTGGATATCGGTGCCATGTTAGCAGGTTCAAAATATAGAGGAGACTTTGAGGAAAGATTTAAACTTGTAATGGCGGCAATAAAAAAACAAGGAAAAACTATTGTATTCATAGACGAAGCACATATGATGAATGGTGCTGGTGCAGGAGGAGCCAATAGTTCGAATGATTTGGCAAATATGTTAAAACCTGCGTTAGGAAAAGGTGATATAAAAGTTGTTGCGTCAACAACCTGGGAAGAATATAGAAAATACTTTGAAAAAGATCGTGCATTGATGCGTAGATTCCAAAGAGTGACTATTGACGAACCTGACAAAAAGACAGCAACAGACATCCTACAAGGTATTAAAAAGTACTATGAAGAGTTTCATAAGACAACGATAACACAAGAAGCAATTGAAGAATCAGTAAAGTTAAGTGTAAAATATATGACAGATAAGAAACTTCCTGATAAAGCAATTGATTTGATAGATCTTGCATGTTCAAGGTTCAAAGTTAAAAATCAAGAAGAAAATAAAATTGTAACTCCAGAAGAGATAAAGTTTGAACTAGCTAAATTTGTAAATCTTCCACCGGAGCAAATACAACAAAAAGAAACAAATAATCTTGCACAGTTAAACAAAAACTTGAAATTGAATGTATACGGACAAGATAATGCTATAGATGAAATAGTTGATAAAATACTAGTTGCTCAAGCTGGATTAAAATCTGAAGATAAACCTATAGGTTCTTTTGTTTTTATGGGTCCAACAGGTGTTGGTAAGACTGAACTTGCAAAACAATTAGCAAAACATCTAAGTATCGAACTTGCTAGATTTGATATGAGTGAATATCAAGAAAAACATAGCATTAGTAAATTGATAGGCTCACCGCCGGGTTATGTAGGTCATGATGAACATTCAGGACAATTAATCAACAAGTTACAAGAATATCCTAATTGTGTGTTACTACTTGATGAAGTAGAAAAAGCACATCCTGATATTTCTCAAATATTATTACAATTAATGGATAACGGAAAAGTTACAGGTAGTGACGGGAAAGAAGCAGATGCTAGAAATTGTATACTGATTTTGACAACCAACTTGGGTGCAGAACAGGCAGAGAAAAACAGCATTGGTTTCAGTCATGATTCGGAAGGTGACTATGGAGATGAAGAATTCAAACGATTCTTTGCACCAGAATTTAGAAATAGATTAGACGGTGTAGTAACGTTTGGAAAACTTGATCATAATATTATGCTTAAAATTGTTGGTAAGTTCCTCTTAGAGTTGAGGCAAATGCTAGATGAAAAGAATGTTGTTTGTGAGATCACAGACCCAGCATTAGATCATTTAGTTGAAAACGGTTTTGATAGCAAGATGGGTGCAAGACCTATGCAACGATATATTGATAAACATATCAAGCGACCTTTGAGTAAAATTTTACTTTTTGGTGATTTAAGAGATGGTGGCGTACTTAAAATTGATGTCAAAGACGGTGAAATAATTCTTAAACCAGAAACGCAAAAGGTGAAAAATGAAGTTGCAGAGGTTACAAACAACTAATCTATTTTATAATCGTTACGTCTATAAACTTAGAATAAAGAACGAAATAGGCAGTATCTTCCGTGGTATGAATCTAGGCTTTGCTAAATCTAAAATAGATGAAATGCAAAGACATGCAGAGTCTGAGAGGATTATTCCAAATCCATATAATAATTTTCATAGAAAAAGGAAACATGTGAGTATAGAAACTTTTATGGATACTTTTGTAATTTATAGTGCTTTGGAAAAAAATAAAAACAAGTGTATGATAAGAGTAGAAAACTTGAACTTGGACATTTATTCTAATGAAAATGATTGGTTAGAAGAGTTAGCAGAAAAGGTAGATTGTATTTCTTTGCATCAACCACAGAATGACGAATCATTAGATTTTTTATTGGAAAATAAGAATACAGTAATACTAAACAAAGAAGTAATTTGGCCTTACAAAGCAATACTAGGAAGAACTGTAGATCCTAATTTTGCTCTTTATTGTGAAAGAAATGCAGATAATATCAAAATAGGAACTAAAGCACTTACAAGTATTAAGAAAAGACACAACACGGAGGGTTATTATTTTTTTACAAGAAATGAGAAACATTTGATGTTGGCAAAAATAGCTTTAGGCGGATCAATAACAAAAATTGTAAAATTCGTAAGCGACAAAGAATTGCATAAATAGTATTATGCCTAGTAGTAGTCAAATAATATTACCAGCGAATACGCATCCGGGAGATAGCACCCCAACCACAGTCACGGGTGAGAACTTCAAGGGTGACGGTTATTACGGTCGTTCAGACGGTGTACATACAGTACAATACGACTACACAGGCTTTACAGGAACGATTACTATCCAAGCAACATTGGCTACAACACCAACAGATAGCGATTGGTTTGACGTCGATATAGTGACTGTTTCTAATCAGACGGAAGTAAAGTATGCTAATTTTACTGGCAATTTTGTGTATATAAGAGCCAAATTGGTTTACACAGATGGCACGATAAATAGTATTAGAATGAATCATTAGGAAGTATTATGGAAAACTTTATAAACATAGTGTTTGACGAAAAGCAAGAAGTAGATGACATAGTTGTCTCCGAAGTAGCAACATCAGCCTCAAATGCCTTATTAGAAGAAGAAACAGGATACGAGCTGTATGACACCAATGATGGGAAAACCGTTCTTACAGTTGAAACACATGTTCAACTAGATGAACTACAGTCAAACGAAGTAGCGGAAAAGGTTGCCAATAAACTTTGGGATTTAGGATACAACAACTTTGATATTGAGGTTAGTGTTTAATGCGTTTCAACCAATTTAAACTTACAGAAGACGAAGTTCAACAACGAGTTCAGCAACCTAAAACTGCTGAAGAGTATGTAGATTTGATTCAGGACAAGGCTGACGAAGCACCAGACGATGTACAGAGAAATATTTTAAACGCACTTGAAAGATTAAAAGAATATTTAAAGAAAAAAATAGAAGTGCAAACTAAAAACCCTGTCAGTACACCATCTCAAGAAGGCATAGAAGATGACATTACTAAAAAGGCAAATGATGTAGAATACTTACTGGAATTAGCGAAAGAAAAAGGTTTACCTGAAGATCCTAAAACACTCGCAGTTTTAAGACAGGTAGCTGGACCATTAATGAAGGCTGGCGCACAAGTAGGGCATCAAGGTCTTGATAAAATTGAAAAAGAAATTGAATCATATTATGATGCATTATCAAACAAGATTACTAAAGGTGGAAAAGGTTTTGCTCCGGTAGTAGAATTGCCTGATAACAAAGATGCTGACGGTTACGAAGAAGCAATGGCTTATGCACGAGAAATGGCACAAAAGAGAAGTGAACTTTCTAAAACTGGTTTGGCTGTAAGGCAAACTATCGCTGACATGACTAATGTAATTATACAAAAGGCTAGACGCACAGAAGAAATTTTAGAAGCAGAAAAAGAACTAATCAAAATTAAAGAGTTTTTACAATATTGCGTAGAAGATCCTTTTATTAATTTTGACACAATGATATCCAAACCACAGGGAACCGTTGAACAGGAATTTCAAGGCTCAGCAAACGGTAAAAAATATCTGGAAGTTTTTAAAAACTTTGGAAATATATTAGGCAGAACTATTGATCAATCAGGTGCAGGTGCATGGGGACCTGGAGAGCTAGGCCTATTAATGTTATCTGATCCTGTTAAAAAAGGCTCCAAAGGAGATATTGAGACAGGTTCCGGAAAACAAGTAGAAGTTAAAGCAAGTAAAAAAGCAGGTAGTGGTGCAAGATTAAATGTTGATAAAGCCAAAAAAGGTAACATGGTAAAAGACTATAATAAAATTTTGACAAAATACTTTGGCAATACTGTAATGGTTGATGACGAAAAAGTACAAGTGCAACATCAAATGGAACAAGGTCAACTTAACTTTACTACTAGAGGCTTCAATATTTTAAACAGCTTTATTGATCAGCTTCCAAAATGGAACAAAGCAAAAGCAATATCATTTTTAAAAGATGCTGTAGGATTACCAATGGAAAACTATATTGGAACTTCCGAATATGACAAAGGTATTGATAATCTATCACGTGCCGTAGACGAAAAAGGTCGTTTTAATATGCCTGCTTTCCAACGTGAATACACAAAACTATTATTTACAATTTATCAATCAGAAATGCTAGATGCTATATTAATAATAAATCCAGTAATGGGAACTTTCCTTGTAATGAACTCTCCAGACGAAGTTGATGATACTGTCAACCGTGGAATGGTTATAACTGGAGGAATTGACTTCAAAGATGGACAATCAACCAAATCGCCACAAATAGGTGTTGGTGCATTAGCAAACTAAATTAAGATTTTTTTCTCTATCTAAATATTTGTAATTTGTTTTAACAGGATTAAACTGTTTTAAAGATTCAAACACCAATTGTTTATCAAGATCACTACAAGTATATACATCAAGCTGTAATAAAGCGGGACTTTGTTCGTCCCAAACATGTATTGCAACATGGCTTGTTTCTATTATTGTTACACAGGTAATACCTCTATTTCCCTCCATATAACAATATTTTGCATAAGGTCCCATCATTATTTTCATACCAATGTCCTCTATTAATTTTTTAGCCCAGCCTACAATTTGATCTTCTTCGGTAGGAGGATTTGTTATTTCTGAACGCACAATAAGGTGTTTGTGTTGTAGCATACATGGTCCTTTTTAGGTTCTATTTATGTTCTGGTTATGTCTATCGTTGACAATTCTTGATAAATACTTTATATTTAATAAAAAGGTGTTATTATGACCAAAACATTCAAGCAATATTTAAATGAAACTGAACAAGGTTATATGGAAGAAACATATGACGGAGATGATTTTTTTGCCAATTATGGTGAAATGTGGTATAATGATGACTTAATAGACGAAGCAGAATATCAAGGACGCAAAGTAAGGCTAGGAAAGCCCATGCGTGGCGATGTTAAAAAGTTCAAGGTTTATGTCAAAGATCCTAAGACAAAAAACATTAAAAAAGTAAATTTTGGTGATCCTAACATGAAGATTAAGAAATCTAACCCTGCAAGACGTAGAAGTTTTAGGGCTAGACACAACTGTGATAATCCAGGACCTAGAACAAAAGCTAGATATTGGTCATGTAGGAAGTGGTAAATGAGAATAGACGAAATACATAAACCTATCAAAGACGACATGCCATTCAATGTACCTAGCGATGTACATTTTCATATGTTAAATGATGATGGATTTTATAGAAAACATTATCTACCTTGTATGGAAAAAATTAGAAGTGAGCGTAATGAAAAAGTAATACAAGGACACTTGATGCCCATGATAGATAGATGCTTAAATCATTATTGTTTAAAATATGATATTCCAAAAAGTCCTAAAGACTTAATGACAAGCACTGAAAAATCAGAGTTGGCAAGTAAAGTTTTAGATTTTGAACGTAATCCTGAGGAGCAATTAGATGCGACTACGCCAACTGACAGAATCGCCTAATACTGCTGTTTTTGCCTTTGGTAGAATGAATCCTCCTACTATCGGACACAAGAAACTTGTAGATAAAGTAAAAGCACAAGCAGGCGTTCCTTTTTTATTTTTAACACATTCACAAAAACCTAAAACTGATCCTTTGACTTTTGCAGAAAAAGTTTTCTTTGCAGATAAAAGTTTCGGTGGAGGCATACGAATAGGTGATAAGGATGTAAGAACAATTATACAAGCAATGCAAAAATTAGAATCAGCAGGCTTTAAGAATATAATATACGTTGCTGGTAGTGATAGGGTTGATAGTTTTACAAAATTACTAAATGATTACAACGGAAAAGATTACAAGTTCGATAGCATATCAATTATAAGTGCTGGAGAAAGAGATCCTGATGCTGAAGGTGCCGAAGGAATGAGTGCTTCAAAAATGAGATATCATGCTCACAAGGGCGAGTATGATGAATTTGAAGATGGCGTTGCTGTAAATGATCCAAAACTTGCTAAAATGATGTTTGCTAAAGTAAGACAGGGTATGGGCATTACTGACGAAGGTATAATTGAAGACTCTGATAAGGAAGATCAAGAAGTAACAATAGGCGATTACACAACAACACATTTTTACATGTGTGGTAGTGCTATTGAAACAGCAAACAAACACAAAGATAAACCAGGCATGGAAGATTTGATTCGTCTACAAGACATGGTTTATAAACTTGAAAAAGAAGTTATGGATGCTGGCGAATCAACAATAGAAGCAAAACAATTTATAAAGAAGTTACATGATGCTGTAATGGATCAAGCAAAAAAAATTGGCATTGACAATGAAGTTGTAGACTACCAAGAAAAACATCGAGACAGTATTTTAAAAGGTGATCCTAAACCTGGATTTGGTAGAGTAGATGTAGATGAAAATATAAAAGAATTTATCAAAAAGAAAGAACTAAAAGTTCAACAACAAAAGCCTAAACTAGATGTGCTTAATAACATTGCCGCTAGAGCTGATGGGAAATCATTTCCATTGAGTTGGAATGCAGGAAAAGGTGAAATATCTGTAGGTGGAAAATTATTTGTTGATCCTATAAATGCAAAAAAATTTGTAAGTTTCTTTGACAGAAACATAGATAAACAAGATGCAATGACAAAAGCATTACAAAGTGCAACAACTACAGCAAAACTTTTCGATGTCTTAGGATTAAAATATAAACTTGACATGGGGCGGTAATGGATATCAAGACATTACAAAAATTAGCAGGCATAAATGAATTTCAAGGATATAAACCATATCATGAAAATATCTCTCATACAGGTACAGAAAAGCATAGAATCGAAAGAGAAAAAAATTTACGACCAGGAGATTTAGATTGGTTTAAGTTGTGGTTCAGTCGACCTTATTGGAAGGGACAAGAATATCCTCCAGGGTTTCGAGGACGTAAAAGATGAAGTTTAGAGATTTCAAAGAAGCCGCAGGCGTTGGTATTATAACAAAACAAAATGCTACCAAAGACGTACCTGTTGGTGGCGAATACATGAATGTCAAAAAGTTAGGGTTAGGAAAAGGTAAGCCTAAAAAACATTCTAAAAAAGTTAGCGGATCAAAAACAAATGTGTTGTTTAACTTAGGAATGGCAGAATCAATAAAAGAAGTATCGGCTAAGGATTTAAGCAAAGAGTCAGAAGTTTATGTAGACATGGACGGTGTACTAGCAGACTTTTTTGGTGCATGGAAAAAACTGGTTGGCAAAGACTGGCGTGAGATAAAAGATTTAGACGGTGCACTACAAAAGATTAGAGACAAGGATGATTTTTGGTTAAACATTCCTTTAACACCTAATGCAATGAACTTGTTAGGATTGATAAAACAACTTAAAGGAAAGTATAATATATTAAGTGCTCCTTTACCTAACGATCCTAAATCAGAGCCACACAAACGACAGTGGATAGAAAAGAACTTATCTGCATTTCCTCCATCAAAAGTCATTATTACTTCAAATAAATCAGTACATGCAACACAACCAGATGGAACTCCTAATATATTAATCGACGACTTTGGAAAAAACATTGCTAAATGGGAAGCGGCCGGCGGCGTAGGATTTAAACACAAGGATCACAAGTTTGAAAGAACTGTAAAAAATTTAAAACAACACATGAGTGAAGCCGAAATGAGCAAAAGCAGTATTAAAAAGATTAGGAAGACTGTAGATAAAATAGATGATAAACCTAAAGCAAAGAAAAGTATAAGCAAATGGGCTAAAGGAAAATTTGATGATCCTAAAGCGGCAATGTTTGCAATAGCAACCAACATGAGAAAACGCAAGGAAGGTAAACCAATTGACCCGCCAGGACGTGAATCATATGCTAGATCAGAACTACCACAAATACGCAAAAAGCATCTAGTCAACTTTCCACATGCAATAGAAAATGTATCAGTATCAAAAATTAAGCCTATGCAAAAAGAAAGGTTAAAAGAAAACTATAATAAACAATTAAAAAATATTTTAGTAGGAAAATATAATCCTATTGTTGTAGACATTGATTATAAAATTATTAACGGACATCATAGATATGATATTATTAATATGTTACAAATGGAAAATATTTCAGTAGCAAGACTTCCATTTACATTAGAAGAAATAATACACAAAATGGAAAACTTTGCTGATGGAAAAAAGAAAGGCAAAAGCAGACCAGGTCGCGTTAAGCGTTCAGGTGCAAGTTGTAAGGGTTCAGTTACAAGTCTAAGATCAAAGGCTAAAAAAGCATCAGGAGAACGTGCTAAAATGTATCATTGGTGTGCTAATATGAAGTCAGGAAAAAAGAAATCAGAATCATTGTATACACAAGATGAATTTTTCAAGATTTTAGTTGAAAGCACTCCTCAGCAATTGGAGGAAGGAATTAAAGATACATTACAAAAACTTCCAAAAAATTTATTATCAAAAGTAACACCTATAATTAAAAAAATTCCAAAGACAGCTAAAAATTTGACCTTGACAGCCGTATTACTGGGTACTATGGTTAATGCTGTCGCGGCTGGAGATATGCAAAAAGTAAATACTCCTTTAGATAAACTTAATAACATGGCAACAATGAGTGCTACAATGGATGCTGATCCAAACAAAGATACAGATAATAAGCTAAAAGCAGGAGTACCTGATAAAGTAAAAATATTAAAAATGCCAAATCCACCAGATGCACCTAATTCTAAAACACCTGATGGCACAGCAGACAATGGTACAAGCACACAAACAACCAAAGATGGAAATCGTACTGTATCAAGTGGAGCAGGTACATATACATTTTCACCAGATGGTAAACTATTAAAATATGAAACTCCTAAAGTTGGTGGCTTACAACAAACACAGGATTTTGTTAAAAAGACAGTAACAGTCGACTTTCAAGGACAAGGTGGCGGAGCAGGTATTGATCAAAAAGGTGTATATGACATGTCTGGTAAACTACTTAAAAGTGGTGTAGGAATCAGCTCTGGAGGGATGTCAGCAGGTGTAGATACAGATGGAAATAAAAATATTAAATACGATGCAGGAGGAGGTAAGGTATATAAGGTAAGTACCGCCGACAAACCAGCCGCAAAGGACACATTAAAGAACATGCAGAAGGATCTAAACATAAACAAGGCTAAAAGTGCGCCATTTCAAAACAAGGTCACCTAGCAAAGAAAGGTAAATACAATATGCTTATAAGAGAATTTACAAATAATATTTCGGTCAACAAACAGGTAGATGAGTTTGATTTAGGTGGTGCTATAGACAAGATGTTTGGTACTGAAAAACCAGCATTAAGACCAGGTTTTGTTAATAGACGTCCAGCAGGCGGTAGAGCAAGAAAGAATTGGGACGCAAGACATGGTACTAGTCATAACGCAGATGGTAGTCCAAAGTTTCAAGACCCTTCTACAATGATGCCACAGACAGGATCACCTGCAACTAATACTACAGCACCAACAACACCTACAACTTCAGCACCAAACGTACAAGATCCAACAACAATGATTCCACAGGTAAGTCCACCTGTAGCCCAAGACCCAACTCAGATGCTTCCACAAATTCCTAATAGCGTAAAGCCAGGATCAGAAATGGCTCTTGCAAAGGAATTGTCCAAGCCAGGTTGGCAAAATAATTTAGGAGACACACTAGGAAAACACACAGTTCTTGGTGGGGCTCAAGCACAAGGGTTGATGAGCAAAGTATCACAGTATGCACTTCCGGCGGCAGGTGTACTAGCATTATTATACGGTGGAAAAAAGTTAATAGATTTCATGACGAGAAGAAAGAAGAGAGAATTAAAAGCCATGGGAGATAGAAATGCTATGGCTAAGATGATGGGAGCTACTGCTTTACCAGGAAAAGGTGGCGGTGATTTTATCAAATCACCAACTATGCCAGATGTTGACTCCGGTGTAACAAGTAAAATTATGTCAAAATCCCCAAAGGGTACAGCTTATAAACCACCTAGTTCACCAATGGAGACAGCAACAGCAGGAGCCACTTCAGCAGGTAATATAGCCAGTGTAGCAAACCCTAAACAAGCATATGGACATAGAAAACGTGACAAGAATGGTATTCCAAAAGCACCTCAAAAGAA
>CENP01004847.1_pt1 | contig 29708 bp, 29 predicted proteins | sample 361281 | NCBI WGS metagenome assembly CENP01 (sample SAMEA2591122, study PRJEB7988) | marine metagenome | biome: marine biome (ENVO:00000447); feature: deep chlorophyll maximum layer (ENVO:xxxxxxxx); material: saline water (ENVO:00002010), including plankton (ENVO:xxxxxxxx) | depth 70 m | reverse complement strand
CCTCCGGCTTGACAGGCCGGCGTTCTAACCAACTGAACTACAGCCCCAACTATTTAATTTTATCCTTTATCTCTATAAACAAGAGAAACTGGGATGACAACAATGTACCCTAAAAAAAGCATTATCGGCGCAAGAGTAAGACTTTGAAAACTATTTACTTCGCCAGTTGCCATGAAAATATATCCAAAAATCACCAAAGCTAGTCCAACAGAAAATAGTATATAATTTATTTTACCAAAAGCCCAACCGTCAAAAAGACCTGAATTATTTTGTGTGTTATTTTCACTCATTTCGACGAGGAAGTTACACTTTATCAAAAGGGGTGCCAATTATTTTTTATTAAAATTTAAAAGACCAGATGAGTCACTAATTATTATAAAATTTGGTATTTAGTTAAAAAATTTATAATTTTCGCCCCCGTTTATGCTCGAGAAAATTCAATTTTATTTGGACCGCTTTTTAACAGAAATTATTATGATTTCTGTCTTGAGCGGTATGCTATTCTACTATGCAGTAGTTTTGCTTTGGCCGCAATTCGACTCAAAGGACTCTGCAAAGATATCTATCCCTAAGGGATCCACATTGGTTGATGTTTCTAATAAGCTCTACGACCAAAAAATTATTAGTAATAAAAAATCTTTTGTTTTAGCAGTAAAAGCGCTTGGATACGAAAAAGATTTACCTGCAGGAAAGTTCTATATTGAGGATGCTTCTACAAACTATTGTTTAATCAAAAAAATTGTGAACAGTGTAGGTATATCAAAAAAAATGACAATTCTTGAAGGATGGTCTGTTGTTGATATTGCAAGAAACCTTCAATCGAATTTTAACATAAAAAAAGAAAGTTTTATAAGAGCTTCTAAAAATAAAAATTTGTTAAAAAAATGGGATATTAAGAGTACCTCTTTTGAGGGATATCTTTTTCCAGATACATACCTATTACCTGAAGATGTGGATGCTGAAGGTGTTATTGATAAAATGGTTTCTGAATATAATAAAAACATAACACCTGCCATGCGAAAAAGAATGACCGAATTAGGGCTATCAGAAGGGGAGGTGCTAGCTCTAGCTTCAATAATTGAAGGTGAAGCAATCTATGACAGCGAAAGACCGCGTATATCAGGTGTCTATCACAATCGTTTGAAAAAAAGAATGCGTCTCCAGGCTGATCCAACGATTCAATATATTATTGAAGATTCTCCTCGACGCTTACTCAACAAAGATTTAAAGATTAAATCTCCGTATAATACATATCTGAATTATGGACTTCCACCTGGCCCTATAAATAATCCAGGAATTGAGTCAATTAAAGCGGCTCTCTATCCTGAGCAAATAGACTTCCTTTTTTTTGTTGCAAGAGGTGATGGGTATCATACTTTTACAAAAACTGAAAAAGAGCATAACATAGCAAAAAAAGAATTTCAAAAAATTAGAAGAAAAAATAGAATTTCAAAAAAAGTAAATAAGAAATAATTATGGCAAACATAAAACTAAATGATGTGCAAAAAGCTGCTGTTGAATCTTTCGGTAAACCGGTTCTTATTTTTGCTGGAGCTGGTAGCGGAAAAACTCGAGTATTGACTCACAAAATTGCACATTTAATTAAGAATGATCTGGTGGATGCTGAGAACATTTTAGCGCTTACATTTACAAATAAGGCAGCTGAAGAGATGCGCCAAAGAGTCCAAAAAATTATAAAATCAAAAAGCGCTCTTGTGACGATGGGAACATTCCATTCTGTGTGTGCAAAAATGTTAAGATCAGAAATTCATAATTTAGGCTATACTTCTGAGTTTTCAATTTTTGATGTTCAGGATCAGACATCATTATTTAAAGTGCTTTTAGAGCCAATGGATTTTCCAAAAAATTACATAACACCTAAAGATCTACGATTTAAAGTAAGTTATTTTAAAAACAGACTGATAAGCCCAGATGAGGCCAAGAAGAAAGCTACGATAATTATTGATAAACATTATGCCGAGCTTTATGAAAAATATCAGATCGCACTTAAAGAAAATAATGCTTTAGATTTTGATGATCTGCTGTTACTCCCACTTCAAATTTTTGAAAAGTTTCCAAAGATTCTCAAAATTTATCAAGAAAAATGGAAGTACATACTTGTTGACGAATATCAAGACACCAACAAGCCTCAATTTATGCTAGTTAAAAATCTTGCTAAATCACACCAACAAATTTGTGTTGTAGGTGATGATGATCAATCTATATATGGTTGGAGAGGAGCTGATATAAGCAACATACTTGATTTTGAAAAAACATTTAAAAATAGTGAGATTTTCAAGCTTGAAACTAATTATAGATCAACAAGCTATATACTTGATTCAGCATATTCCGTTGTAAAAAATAACCACAATAGAGCAGCAAAAGAGCTAGTTGCAAATAATGGAGATGGAGAAAAGCTTGGTTTGATGCAAACCAATGATGAGATGGAGGAGTCTGATGCTGTCATCAGTGCTTTGCAAAAAGAGATAAAATTAGAAAAAAGAAATTTTAGCGATTTTGCGGTTCTTTATAGGACAAACTCACAATCTCGGGCCATTGAAGATGCATTTCGAAGATCTGGAATTCCTTATAATATTATAGGAGGAGTAAGATTTTATGAGCGTAAAGAAATCAAAGATTTAATAGGGTATCTAAGCCTTATCCTTAACCCAAAAGACACAATTTCACTGAGAAGAGTTGTAAATTTTCCTCCAAGGGGTATCGGTTTAAAAACTGTTGATAAGTGTGTTATTGAGGCTGAAAAAAGAAATGTTGAAATGATCGAAGTTTTAAACAAACCTGAAAATATGGGCATAAGGGGAAAGCAAGCTGACGCTTTAGATGTATTTTACAATATCATTTCAAAATACAATGATCTGCTTCCAAAATTAAATGCTGGAGAGCTCGTTAGGGCATTAATTGAAGAAGCGGGAATTAAAAAATATTACCAGGATAGCACGTCTCCCGAAGAAAGTGAGCGCTATGAAAATGTTCTTGAATTTATTAAGAGTGTGGATGATTTTATGAAGAGAAGTCCTGATGGAGGACTGTCTCAATTTATAGAAGAAGTATCCCTATTGACCGACCTAGATCAGTGGAATGACCAAAATAATAGAGTAACAATGATGACCGTTCATGCCTCAAAGGGACTTGAGTTTCCTGTTGTATTTTTGACGGGTCTTGAAGACGGCTTATTTCCTTTACACAGGTCTTTGGATTCCAATGAAACCCTTGAGGAAGAAAGACGCCTTTTTTATGTTGGAGTTACAAGAGCAATGCATAAGGTGTACTTAATGTATGCAAATAACAGAAGAAGAATGGGTTCCGATGATCTTTATGGTATTGTTTCTAGATTTATTGGAGAAATTCCAGAAGATAATCTTGAAAAGATTTCTTTTACTTCTGCCCTTACGCGTAAGGTGATTGGTGGAAAGGCAGGTAAACATACAAAAACTGCAGTTAGCAGAACAGTTGTATTGTTTGACGATTTCCAGGTTGGTGAATACGTGGAGCATGCAATTTTTGGAGTAGGAAAAGTTATGGCCCTAAGCGGTCAAGGAGAGAATCAACGTGTTGGCATTGAATTCAAAGATGGATTGAAAAAGAAGTTGGTGGTAAAGTTTGCAAATCTTAAAAAGGTAGATTCTCCTGATTAAACTTATTCTTTTTAATAATAGTATTTCAGAACTTTAATATAATTAAATTGTTTTAATACAATGGCTACAAAAAACTCATTAACAAAAGCATTAAAAAAAGAAGGTTTAAGGTATACTAATCAACGTCAAGCTGTTTGGGATGAAATTAAATCAAATGACGATCATAGAGACGCCGAAGAGATTTATAGTACACTAAGAAGCAATAATTTAAATGTTTCTAGAGCTACTGTTTATAGAACAATTGATGTGCTTGTTAAAAATAGATTAGTAAGAAAAATGGATGTAGGTGATGGTAGAAGCTTATACGAACCTCGCTTAGACGATGAACATCATGACCATATGATATGTTTAGACACGGGAGATATAATTGAGTTTTATAACGAAGAACTAGAAGATCTTCAAGATAAAATTGCTAAAAAACATGGTTACAAAGTCATTAGGCATGTTCATCAGCTCTTTGTGAAGCCCATTAAATAATTTCAACTCTTTGTATTTAATACTGACAGTTTTTTTCTTCCTTTTTAATTCTTCTGAGCTAATTATTGGTGAAGAAAAAGTTGATCCAGGAATAGTTTTCATTTTTGAAGGAGCTGTAAAAGATAGAATATATCCTAGCTCATTTCACCTTCCCGAAAGTCAAACCGACGTGCATATTGAAGCACTAGTTAATTGGGATAATGAAAAAATACCTGAAGGTGCTGTCCCTGGAGGATTTATTCCATATATGCATATTACAGCCCTTGTTAAAAATTCAAAAACAGGCTTAAAAACTTTTGTCGATTTAAAACCTCACATCAATTTGATTGATAATTTTCATTATGCTAGAAATATTGCATTGCCTGGGTCAATAAAAGATAGATATGATATTGAGTTCAAAATATTACCTCCTTCAAACATAGAGCTGGCATTGCACAATGACTGGTATGAAGAATATGGTAAAAACTTACTAAATAAATATACGTTCAATTATAAACGTGTAAACTTTGAGCAGATTGCTAAAACAAGTAGAAAATAATTATTGTATTTAACACACTAAAATTTTTTATAAGTTACATATAGCTATATTTACAATTAGTCATTTTTATACAATATGAGTGTTTTTGAAGAACTAAAAAGAAGAAAAGTTTTTCGCGTAACTTCAACTTATGCAGTAGTTGCTTGGGTGATAATGCAAATTGGTGAAGTGGTATTTCCTGCCCTAAGACTTCCTGAATGGGTACTTTCAACAGTAGTTATTCTTCTCCTAATTGGTTTTCCAATTGTAATAATATTTGCATGGATATTTGATGCTACACCAGATGGAATTAAAATAACTAAACCAAAAAGTAGCCAAAAAGCTTCTCCTTCAAAAGTCTCAACCAATAATGTTCCTTTTTATCTTCAAAAAAGAAATGCATTTTTAGTTTTAGGATTGGTCTTTGGATTACTTATTGGCAATTTAAATTTATTTAAAACTAATCAAAAAGTAGTCAACTATAGCGGAAAAAAAATACCTATAGCTATAGCAGATTTTGAAAATAAAACCAGCGATGCCTCCCTAGACGGTCTATCCGGATTGCTTATTACATCTTTAGAACAGTCGGATTATTTATCTGTGCTTACTAGATCGAGAATGTTTGATATCTTGAAGCAAATAGGTAGGCCAAATGCAAAAATAATAGATGAGAAGATAGGCTCAGAAATATGCTCTAATGCAAATATCGGTTCACTTGTTTTAGCATCTATTATGCAATTTGGTGAGCTTTATTCGATCGATCTTAAAATATTAGATACAAAATCAAATGAATACATTTTTACAAAAAATGTTCAAGCTGATGGAAAAAGAAATATACCAAATTTAATTGATGATATTTCAAAATTTACAAGAATAAGTTTAGCTGAAAAGGCTGAAGAAGTTGAGAAAAACCAAAAACAAGTAGCCTCCATAACGACAAAAAATCTTGAAGCATATAAGTTTTATGACATAGGTGAGAAAGCATTATTTTCAAAAAAATGGTCTGAGGCAGAAGAAAATTTCCAAAAAGCTGTTGAAATTGATTCAAATTTTGCTCTAGCTCTTTATCAGTTAGCATATATAAATCAATGGTTTTTTTCTCAGAAAAAAGCCGATTATTATATCGCGAGAGCTGTAAAAAACATTGAAACCGTTCCGGAAAAAGAGCGATTATATATAAGAGCACAATCTATAAAAGATTATTCATCAAGAATTCCTGTCTATGAAGAGATAATCAATAAATATCCGAATGAAAAACAAGCATATTTTGAAATAGGAGATATGTATTTTCATAACGGACCATCTCTCAAATCTTTACCTTATTTTGAAAAAAGTTTAGAATTAGATCCTTCATATGAGAATGCGATCCAGCATCTTGGTTGGATGTATTTGGATATTAAAGATTATCAAAAATATACCGAGCTTTATGAAAGGTCCTTAGCAATTTATCCAAATGATAATTCATATAAATCCGCAGAGCTTTATTCTCATTTATATTCTGGAAAATTTAATGTTTTCCTTGATAAAATAAGGAGGCTAGAAGAAAAGGATGTTCAATTCTTAAATACTGATAATGCTTTAGGGGACGCATATTTATTATCAGGAAATTATGCTGAATCAAGAAAGAAATACGAAAACCTTATTTTGAGCGATGAAACAAAGCTAACAGGATATATTAAACTGAGAAGATATCATGCTTACAGAGCTGATTACAAAAATTTTATTAAATACTCTGATCTGATTCTAACTCACTTTATTTCTAAAAATAATTATAGGAGATACGTTGGGGAACTTTCAAGGAGATCCTATGCATTGATACAGATATTTGACAGATATGATGAGGCGCAAATATTAGTTAATGAAATAACTAATCTTTTTGCTGATAAAAGTAAGAACGTTGGATTAAATGACCTTGGATTTGGAGCTGTATTTTTAATTGATTCTCATAAATATCTCAAAAACTGGAAAATAGCTAAAGAGTATGATAGTCAGTTTTTTAGAAATATGGATTCTAATATGCAGCTTGATGAAGGTTTAAGAGCAAAGCAGGACGGAATTTATGCTGATGCGATAGACTTTTACAATAAAGGCCTAAATCTTGCCTTTGGAATTTTTAAAAATCAAGCACATTACGAATTATCTAAATTATATTATGAAGTTGGAGATTATGAAAACGCTGTAAATGTTAGTGATGAAATAAAGATAATGACTCATCAAACCGCCCCACGGTCGAGAGAGTATTACTTTGCAAAATATTTTCTTTACTCTGGCCTGGCAAATTTTAAGTTGAAAAATTATAGATTGGCTAAGTCAAACTTAGATATTTTTCTTAAGATATATGAACCAGCTTCAGAAAATCTTAAATATAAAAAAATGGCCCGCGATGCCATTGCAGATATGAAAAAGTTACGTTCTTAGCGAATATCTTTTTCTAAAGATATTCTATTTCCAGATTTTTCTTTTTCAACAAAACCTAAATGACGATATAATTCTAGAGAAGATTTATCTTTCTTCATAGCAGTGATTGTGAGGGTTTTGATTTTATTTTTAACAGAAAGATCTTGAATGTAATTAATAATTTTATTTCTATAGCCATTTCCTCTTTGCTCAAGATCAAGATATATTTGCGCTATGTGAGCCCTACTGCCTTTATTGATAAACTTTACTCCACCATAACCTATGATCCAATCGTCTTTGGAAAGAACTACAGTTTGTATTTTATTTAATTTATAATTGACATTGATCCATTTTTTCATATCGAAAGGATATCGCATTTCAGAATCCGTAAAATTGAGCTCTTTGGGGTTTGCGAACCAATTTTTTAAAGCGGATTCTAGTTTTTTAAGCTCGTCCAAATTATCATAGTTTAATTCTTTAATTGAAAGTGACACGTGTATTTGTAAATATTATTAATTTTGTAACTTAGTATGTCAAATATAGTCACAATGAAGAACATAATTCCTATTTCAAAATTTAAAGAAGGTCAAGTAGTGCAGGGTTTTTACCTATGTCTTGAAAAGAAATTACGCCATACCAGAACTGGCGAGTTGTACATAGACATTGTCTTAAGAGATCGAACTGGCCAAGTTCAGGCAAAGATCTGGAATAAAGTCAAAGAATACGATGCAAAGTTTTCTGCTGGAGACGCTGTAGCTATAAAAGGTTCTGTTGAAATATTTATTGATGAATTTCAATTAGTAGTTCAGCGTATTAATAAAGCCACTCTTCAGCGCTATTCAAGATATGGATTTGATCCTGCGTTAATCGTACCAACATCTCGTTTTGACGAAAAAAAAATGTGGAACGAGGCAATAAAAACTATTCGAACCATTAAAAATCCATATATAAAAAAACTTATTTACAACATTTACACTTCCAACAAAAAAAAGCTGTTAAAACATCCATCTACCATTTTACATCAGTATAGTTACCGATCTGGTTTTTTAGAACAAACTCTCTCGCTTTCTAAGATGGGAAAATTTTTAGCAAATCATTATCGTTTGGATGGAGACCTTGTGCTTGCAGGCGTTTTCCTTTTTGACATTGGAAAATTAGAAGCGATTGAGTCCAATTATAAATCTAATCTTTCCAAGGCTGGTAATTTGCTAGGACATGTAGCGCTTGGTAGAGATATAATTATCTCAGCAGCAAAAAAAATAAGAAAGTTCCCAGCAGAGCTTTTACTTCAAATTGAGCATATTATGTTGACCCAACAAAGCTATTACGAAGGGGAAAGGCAGATAAGCCCAATGTTCAAAGAAGCATTAGTAGTTTCAATGATTACAAGTATGGATAGTAGAATGAGTATTATGAAAAAAATTATCGAAGAAGATAAAGACAACGACGATTTTACTTCCCAGTATAATTTTTTTAAAACTACTATCTACAAAAAGAATTAAATGGATTTAGTGAATCTAGTTCGCGCATCAATATTTTGCGCAATGGCGATTGCAATGGGCTATTCATTAATGATGGTTCCGAATATTGAGCTCATCACCGTTACAATATTCTTATCTGGAGTAACCTTAAACTTATGGTGGGGTGCCCTTGTAGGGTTAATTGCGATGGGTATTTATTCTGGCTTAAATCCCCTTGGATCGGGTCTAAGTTTCCCGCCATTATTTATTGCTCAAGTGATTGGTATGTCCCTTTGTGGGGCAATAGGAGGAATATTTAAACCTTTTTTCTTTGTTAAGAAGTACAATTTATCAAAGTTTGTGTTACTCGGATTTATGGGGTTTTTAGTAACATTTATTTATGATGTACTTACTCTAATATCGTACCCACTTTTTACAGGTCTAGGCTTTGCTGGCATTATCGCATCACTTATTAAGGGTTTAGGTTTCACCCTGCTTCATGAGATATCTAATATTTTCATATTTTTAATAACAGTTCCAAGAGTGATACAATTTATAAAAAAATAAACAATACCATTTTAAGCATTTTATCTGCAGGTTTTATTTTTTCTCAGAATACTATGTTCATCCCATTTGATTGGTCTGGTCAGAATGGTGTTTACATTAAGCAGGGTCACCTATTTACAAATCAGTCATGGTACTCAGGCATATTGTCTTTTGATGGAACCTATACATCGTATCCTAATAGGTATGGAGGTCATTCTTTAGAGGTATCAATAAATGAAATTGGCGCGTTGCCTGAATTTCGAGAGCTGCCTGACTCAAGCTCAGTAATTAGTTTTTTTGATTATTACAGAGGTGATTATGGTTTAGACAAATTAGATCTTGGAGTAAAATATTTTTCAAAGAACCAATTGTTAAACGTCAGTGGATTTAAGAGGTCTACTCTTGGAAACTATGGCCACTATATTCATCCAACAAGAAGCAACGGACCTATTCATCAGTCTTATCGAATTGATTATGCAAAGAAAACTCTTGAAGATAGAATAGAGGTGTCGGCAGCTCGATTTATTACCATAAGTGGAATCCCAGATAATATGCAAAACGGGATCGAAAACGATAACATCCTAAGTAGTGGAATCAGTTATGAGAGAAGTCTAGATAATTGGAAAATAAAAAGCTACTTTAGTCAGTTTGCGCAAAATCGTACCTTGACCCACTCTTTGTATACTGATTCAACTACAAGATTTATCAACAGGAATCAATTCGACTTGCAATTAACCAATTCAAAAAGATATGAATTTGGTTTTAATCAAAAATTCCATCAATACAATAGCAGTAATTATTTAAGATCTGTTGCATGGTCGAACTTTTACTTGCGCAAACACTTCGATAATTTGACAATAATGGCTGGGGTACAAATGTCAAAAAATGAGCTTTTTCAGCCCTTCACTTTTTCAGTTAGCTACAAAAATATTTCTAGATTAGGCGAGTTTAAAATATTTACAATAAGCGAATCACAGTCAGCGCACCCAGATGCAAATAAATCTTATTCTAATGATTTTGAATCAAAGCTCCGCTCTTCAATCAGTTATAAAATTTCAAAAAATAAATTATCTCTTGAAAGTTATTTTACTGATGTTAATATAAATGCGAATAATTTTTATAATTACAATATTACCCTTTTTGGGACCAATATAGCTTATAACTTCACTAGGGACTGGGGCATTTATTATAACTCTATAAATCCTTTAAACAATGCTCAAGAAAATGTGCTAGGCTCATTTTTTGATAGCGGATTAAAAGGAAAATTTTCTCTATTTCAAGGCAATATGAAAATTAATTTTCATATTTGGGCAGAAAGCTATATTAATGGTGATAATAATTTTACCTATGACCCTTTTCTTCAATATTATAGTGTAATTGGTGAGAATGATTTTGCAATCATTGATCGAAATTTGGCACACCTTGAAATACAGTCAAATATATCAGGCGTGATATTGCATTATAAAATTAACAATCTTCTCAATGCGATTGGCGTTGAAAACAAAGATACTTTTTTTAAACCAAATGCTATATATCCTGAGATTGGTAGAATGATGCAATTTGGCGTTACTTGGTATTTTGACAATTAAATTAGGCTTCAACTAAATCGTTCTGTGATTGCTTTCAATTAAGTAAATTATCACCTATGGATACTTATTATAATTCTGCTTCTATTCTTAATCGTTCTGTATTGGTTCTCAATACCAATTATGCTCCTATGGATATTTGTACCGCTAAAAGAGCAATTTGCCTCTATTTTAATGAAAAAGTTGACATACTTGAATCATATAAGGAGGATATCCACTCTCCTTCAACAACACTCAGCTTACCCAGTATTGTTCGACTGAGAGATTTTGTTAAAAATCATACAATGGATGTCATTTTAACTAGAAAGAATTTATTGGTACGCGATAATTTCGAATGCCAATACTGTAGTTCAAAAAAAACACCCCTAACAATGGATCATGTAAAGCCAAAAAATCAAGGCGGCCAAGATACATGGGAAAATCTAGTTGCTGCATGTCAGCCATGTAATAGAAAAAAAGGAAATCGCACACCTGAGGAAGCCAGGATGCCATTAAAAAAAATGCCCAGAAAGCCAAACAAGATACATTATTTTCAACAGTTTATTTCTGATCATCAAGGTGCGTGGAAACCTTACCTATTTATGGAGGCGTTTTGAAAAGAGTTTTAAGTGGAATTCAGCCTTCAGGAGACCTACATCTTGGTAATTATTTTGGAATGATGTCACGAATGATAACCTATCAGGAGAAACATGATTTATTTTGTTTCATAGTAAACTATCACGCATTGACAACGGTCAAGGATAAAGAATTACTAGAAAAAAACACTATTCAAGCTGCAATTGATTTTTTTGCTTTGGGGCTTAATCCAGAAAAATCAACATTTTGGATTCAGAGTGATGTTCCTCAGGTATGTGAGTCAACATGGCTTTTATCTAATGTTACTAATGTAGGAATGCTCGAAAGAGCAACATCCTACAAAGATAAGCTATCCAAAGGAATTTCTGCTAATGTAGGACTGTACTCCTATCCGATCTTAATGGCTTCAGATATTTTGCTTTTTGGTGGAGAAATGGTACCTGTTGGGAAAGATCAAAAACAACACATTGAGATGACAAGAGATATCGCCGAAAAATTTAATCAGCAATATGGTGATGTGTTTGTGATCCCCGATTCGGATATTGATAAAAGATCCCATTTAATTCCAGGTATTGATGGACAAAAAATGAGTAAATCCTACAATAACACTATTCCAATATTCGGGGACGAGAAAAAAATTAGAAAAAGATTTATGTCAATAGTAACTGACTCTGCAGATATTGATGAGCCTAAGGATATAAATACTCCAATATTTGAACTGTATTCTTTATTTATTAATGAAAACGAGCAGAAAGAGTTAAAAAATAGGTTTTTGCAACCAGGTCTGCGTTATGGCGATCTCAAAAATGAATTCTTTGAATGTTTTTGGGAGTTTTTCAGACCATACAGAGATAAAAGAGACTATCTAATGAATCACAAAGATTATGTCTTTTCATCTTTGGAGCAAGGAGCTAAAAAAGCAAGTGTAGTTGCAAATGATTTTTTATTCAAAGCTAAGTCTGCGATGGGATTAATCTATAGAGATTAAATGCATAAAGTTGAGCTAGACAAGTTTCAAGGCCCTCTTGACCTCTTACTGTATTTTATCAGAAGAGATGAGCTTGATATAAATGATATACCTATCGCAGAGATTACCGCAGAATATTTGCAAATAATTGAGGATATGAAAGCAATGAATTTATCTGTAGCTGGAGAGTTTATTCTAATGGCCGCAACATTAATGCGAATAAAATCTAAAATGTTAATTCCAAGAGCTGAACTTGATGATTTGGGTGAACCTATAGATCCTAGAACAGAGCTTGTTAAGCAATTGATAGAATATAAAAAATACAAAGATATTGCTGATAATCTATCTGAAAAATGGGAAAGACTGAGCTATCAACATGAAAGATCTATTTCAGAAACCTTTGAAGATCTTGATGCAGACAACTCAGGCTATTTAAAAGAGATCAGCGTATTTGAGCTTGCTCAGCACTTTAAAAATGTTATTGATCGTTTGCCTGATTTAAATCCATACGAAGTTGATTTGAATACAATTGATCTGAGTGATAAAAAACATTTTATATTAAACTCTTTTGATGGAAGAGGTATTTTATTCTTCGATGCTCTTTTAAAAAAATGCATTAATAAATTAGAGGTAATAATGACGTTCATAGCGATTCTTGACTTAGTACAGCAATTAAAAATTGTAGTCTTACAGAGCAACCTTTTCGATGATATAGAAATTCATCTCCTGGAGAAAAATTAAGAATTGAAAAATTTTGAACAAATTATTGAGGCATTACTTTTTGCGAGTCCAGATCCATTGACTCAGAAAAAAATAAATACCATTTTTGATGCAGATCCTCCTGAATTAGATAAATTTATAAGCTTACTCAAAAAAAAATACAGCAAAAATAAAAATGCTTTTGAAATATTATCCGTGGCGGGAGGATATCAAATACGAACTAAGCCAGAATATGATTTTTTTGTTAGAAAATTAATTTTAAAGTCTGGGCAGTTTTATTTGTCACAAGCAGGTCTAGAGTCACTTTCCATTATTGCATATAAACAACCTATTAGTCGCCAAGATATTGAAGGAATTAGAGGTGTTGATTGTGCGGGTGTACTTAAAACGTTATTAAAAAAATCACTCATAAAAATTAGCGGAAGAGATGATAGCCCTGGAAGGCCTCTTATCTATAAAACTACTGATATATTTTTAAAGTCCTTTGGATTGAACCGACTTTCCGATTTACCTAAATTGAAAGAAATTTCAGAAATTATTGAAAATGAGCCAGAGCTTATAGAGCAGATTGATGCGTTTAAATAAATTCATCGCTAAGTCTGGTGAATGCTCAAGGAGACAGGCTGATAAATATGTACAGGAAGGAAGTGTCACTGTAAATGGTTCTTTAGAACTAAATCCTGCATACCAAGTATTGAGAAATGATGATATAAGATTTGACGGCAGAAGGATTACACCATCTAACAAAACTGTAACCATTTTACTTAACAAACCATTGGGATACATAACCACATCCCACGATCCATTCAAAAGAAAAACGGTAATCGATTTAATTAACCATAAAGAAAGGTTATTTCCAATTGGTCGTCTTGATAAAGATACAACCGGACTTCTCTTGCTAACAAATGATGGAAATCTTGCCAATTTATTAACACATCCAAAAAATAAAATACCTCGAATATATGAATTAGAAATAGATAAGCCTTTTCAGAGCTGGGAGAAAAAAAAGATTTCAAAAAAAATATATATTGGCCAAAAGCAGTGGGGGAAAGCTGAAATCTTAGAGCAGAAAAAAAACAAGGGAAGAACAACTGTGTTAATGCGGCTATATCAAGGAAAAAAGCGGGAGATAAGACGTATAGTATATAGGATGAAAAAAACCTTATTCAGTCTAAAGCGAACTCAATTTGGACCCATTCACCTAGACAATACTCCTATTGGAGGTTTTCGAGACCTTAGTGATGCTGAAATAAAGCTTCTGAGTAGACTTTAAATGAGTTTATTTCTGGACTGTATTGTAATTGGCAATCATTTAATAAATTAGTAAATTGCTAGGCTAATTGAGAATGAGCATTTAATGATTATTGCTATTGATGGGCCTGCTGCTGCTGGAAAAAGCACATCAGCTAAATTACTAGCTGAAAGATTGAATTTTCTTTATCTAGACACAGGAGCTATGTATAGATGTATTGCATTATCAGTACTTGAGCATAAAATTGATATTTATGATGAATCATCACTTAAAGATTTTATATCAAGTTTTAAGTTAGAATTAAAAACTGTTGATGGTTCTCCTGACTTTTTAGTTAATGGCAGTAGTGTTTCTAAAAAAATCAGAACCACATCTATTTCGAAAAAAGTTAGTGAAATAAGCGCAATCCCTGCAATAAGGGAATACATGGTTAGTTTGCAAAGAAGTTTTGCAAAAAACAGCAATTGTGTTGTTGAAGGTAGAGATATTGGTACCGTTGTTTTTCCAGAAGCAGAAATAAAGTTTTTTATTATTGCTAGTGTTGAGGTTAGAGCGCAGAGAAGAAAGTTAGAATTACAAAATATGGGAGAAAAAATCTCATTGAAGAAACTCCGACATGATATAAAAGCTAGGGATAAATATGATTCAGAAAGAAGCCATTCCCCATTAAAAAAAGCAATTAATGCTATTAAAATAGACACTACTAAAATGAATATTAATGAACAAGTAAACTACATGATTTCACATGTTAATTTAAAAAAAATAGGAAAAAACAATAAATGAACACAACTGAAAAACAACTCGTTGCAGAACAGCCTTCTGATGAAAAATCTTTAGAAGTCAGCGATAATTCGGCTAATGAATCGCCTGCAGCTTCTTCGAATACTGCCGATAATAATAATTTAGATAGTAAAGTTGATATTGACTATTTAGGATCAAGTCTTTTTAGCGATGTTAAAGAGATTTCACCTGAAGATTTAAACCAAAGCATAGAGGTTGAGGAAGTTTCGCCTGAACAAGAAAGATATCTTTCTACCTTTTCAGATATCTCTGAAAGAGAAATTATCTCCGGAAGAGTAATAGGTATTAATGAAAAAGAAGTCCTAATAGATATAGGTTTTAAATCTGAGGGTATTATAACTAGAGATGAATTTTCAATGGAAGATCTCCCTGAAGTCGGTGGAAAAATTGATGTATATCTTGAGCGAATGGAAGATGAGAGCGGAAAAACTGTTTTATCGAAAGAAAAAGCTGACTTTTTAAGAAGGTGGATTGAGCTTAGAGATATTCACGATACTGGAGAAATCATCAAAGGTACTATTGTAAAAAGAATTAAAGGTGGTATGGTAGTTGACTTAAAGGGTGTCCAAGCTTTTCTACCAGGTTCACAAATTGATGTGAGGCCAGTCAAGGATTTTGATAAATATCTAAATGTTGAAATGGATTTAAAAGTTGTGAAGTTCAATGAAATGCGAAAAAATGTTGTTGTTTCACATAAAGCAATTCTTGAAGAGAGCTTAGCTGAAAAGCGAGATGAGATTTTTAGCAAGCTTGAAATTGGCGCTATTATGGAAGGAAGAGTTAAAAACATCACAGATTTTGGAGTATTTATTGATTTAGGTGGTATTGATGGATTACTGCATATTACCGATCTTAGCTGGGGAAGAATAAACCATCCCTCTGAAATTATATCCATGGAAGACTCACTAACTGTGAAAGTTATTGACTTCGATAATGAAAAAAAGAGAGTTTCGCTTGGACTCAAGCAGCTTACACCTCATCCATGGGAAACGGTTGAGTCTGATTTTCCTCAAGGAGAAAAAGTTAAAGGTAAGGTTGTGAGCATGACGAACTATGGTGCGTTTATTGAGATCAAATCCGGAATTGAAGGATTGATTCATGTTTCAGAGATGTCATGGATTAGACATGTAAAAAATCCATCAGAGCTTTATTCTCTTGGAGATGAAGTAGAGGCAATAGTTTTGTCTATTGATAGCGATGAAAGGAAAATTAGTCTGGGGGCAAAACAACTAACGGAAGACCCTTGGGATAAAATTGAAGAAAAATACAGTATTGGATCAGTCGTTAATGGAAAAGTAATAAATCTTACGCAGTTTGGGGCTTTTGTAGAGCTTGAAGAGGGAATTGATGGATTGATTCATGTTTCAGATTTTTCTTGGACAAAAGTAATAAAGCACCCCAAAGAAATGATTGATAAAGATCAAAAAATAGAAGTTAGAATTTTAGAGGTGTCAAGAGAAAGTAGGAGAATTTCTCTTGGAATAAAACAGTTGATTGATGATCCATGGCCGGAATTAGTTAAAAACTATGAAAGTGGAAGTGTTCATGAAGGTGAGATTGTTAAGGTATTAGATAAAGGCATAATACTTATGCTTCAAGATGAAATAGAAGGAATTATTCCTTTTGGGGCGCAAAGCAAAAAACAAAGAAAAGAAATTTCTCAAAAATATGTTGTTGGAAATAAAATCAGTGGATCAGTAATGGAGGTCAAGCCAGAAAATAAAAAAGTCATACTGTTCTCAGATGAGCTTAGTGATAAAAATATCCAAAAAGATGAAATTAAAGATTTCCTAGACAACCAAGAACAGCCAGCTGGAGAAAAAATTGAAATTCCAAACAACATTTCGGATGAGGTAAAAACCGAATCCGAATCAGCTGAAGATTAAATTTTGTAAAAGCTTATCAAATGAATAAAGAAGAAAAGGTAAAGAATGTTTCATCTTTTTTCAATTGGCAGGATATCACTACAGCCTTAAGCGTAATTTTTCTCGCTTTTTTACTTTGGCTTTTTGTTAAAAGCGAAGATGAGTACAGTATCAATTATGATATTCCAATTGAGATCAGAAATCTCCCTTCTAGCTTCATTCTCAATGAAGAGGTGCCAAAAACTGCTAAAATCCAAATTAAGGGACAGGGTCGTTCATTATTTAAAACATTATTATTAAAACGCTTTTTTCCTGAATTCAAACTTGTTCTAGATTTAGAAAGAATATCTGAAAAATACAGTTTTGTTTTGAACGATTACTTCGATCAGTATCCTCAAAAAGTGGTAATTCCGCCAAGTTTTGATATTAGCTTCGTAGAAGTAGTTCACCCTTCTTCAATTTATATCAGTTTAGATGAATACAAAGAGAAAGAAGTATATATTAAGACAAACATATATGTTAAGCCTAAACTTGGATATGTATCAGTAGGCAATCCTGAAATTAACCCAGAATTTATAACAATAACTGGCTCAAGAAACACTGTAGAAAACATTGAACATGTTGTTATTAACCCTGATTCAATACTAGGCGTTGATGAAAATATAAATATTTCATTTCCACTAAATCCTCCTCCGGGGCAGGTCTTAGAGTATAGTCATAAAAAAATTACTTATTCACAAGCTATTCAAAAGATAGATGAGCGAATCATTAGTGAAATTCCTGTTAAAGTTTTAAATCAAGATAGCACTATGAGGGTTTTTGTAAGCCCGCAAACTGTTTCTCTTACAGTTGTAGGTGGCAATGAATTTATTTCAAACTTAAAACCTTCAGAGATTGAAGCAAGTGTTGATTTCAAGAATTGGAGTGAAGGTATGCAATTTTATGAAATAAAGGTCAACGCACCTAAAGATGTTATTGATTGGATGGATTTATCTCCGATGAGTATTGAGCTTATAGCCACGCAAATAAATAATTGAAGATTCTTGGCATAGAAACATCCTGCGATGAAACCGCAGCCGCAGTTTGTATTGATAGTAAAATAGTCTCTTCAGCTTTAAGCTCACAAGAGATTCACACCAAATTCGGTGGCGTTATTCCTGAGCTAGCTTCTCGAGAACATGAAAAGACATTAAATTTAATTGTTCATAAAGCCTTAGAAGAGTCAAACCTTTCTTTAGAAGAATTAGATGGAATTGCCGTGACACAAGGACCTGGTTTATCGGGGGCATTAATAACTGGAACCTCCTTTTCAAAAGGACTAGCATCAGGATTAAATATCCCTATTTTAGGAATAAACCATTTAGAGGCACACATTTTTGCAAATTTTTTAGCAGAACCTAATTTAGAATTTCCATTCGTTTGTTTATTGGTTTCAGGTGGCCATACCCAGTTATGGGAAGTAAAAGATTTTATGTCATATAATTTACTTGGTGAAACTAGAGATGATGCTGCAGGTGAAGCATTTGATAAGGGAGCCAGAGTGTTAGGGTTAGGTTATCCAGGTGGTCCGGAAATTGAAATTTTAGCAAAAAAAGGAAATTATAATGCTATAAATTTTCCACGAGCTTTTGTTAAAGAAAATAATTTTGAGTTTAGTTTTAGCGGCTTAAAAACAGCCCTACTATATTATATGGATAATAAAAATAGGAAGAATAGAGCTGATGTTGCTGCTAGTTATCAATTCGCAATAATTGATGTTTTAGTAAAAAAACTTAAATATGCAGCCGAGCATACAAATTCTAAAAACTGCGTTGTTGCTGGTGGTGTAGCTGCAAATAAGTTTTTAAGACAATATTCTAAAGAAAATATTCCAAATCGTAATATTATTTACCCTCACCCTAGTTTTTGCACCGATAATGCAGCAATGATTGCGTACCTTGGAGAAAAATATTTAGCAATAGGCAAAACATCAAAAATAAACTTTTCAATTTTACCAAATATGAAAATAGACTAAATGAATTTTAATTTTTTACATCAAATTGATTTCATATCTGCATTTATTGCTATCTCATCTTTATTTTTATTTATTTATTTATTTAGGACTTATGGCAAGATTTACAGAGGTTTCTTTATATTGCGCACATCAATACTTTTTTTAATGATACTATATCTATTTAACCCTGTTTTAAAATATTATACAAATAGATATAGTAGTCTTGAATGGGCTCTTTTTTTTGATAATTCTTCTAGTATTAAATTTCATAAAAGCCCTTCTCTTAGTTCAATAAATCTTGGAGTAAACAATTTCCTTAAAAAGTTTAATGATAAAGATATATCGTTTAGTACTTACTCATTCCATTCAATAGTTGAACCACTAAATGGTCAACTAAACGGTAAGGGTCAAACAACAAATATTGGAAATATCTCTGAGTTTTTAGAGCAAAACAAAAATAAATTAGCCGGTTCTATAATTATTTCCGATGGTATACCTACAGAAGGAGCTGATCCCTCATTGTTGTTTCAAGATTTAGACTTAAAAATATACACCTTAGGAGTTGGCAGTAGAAGTACACTTGTTGATATTTTTATAAATTCAATTGATGCTCCCACTGTAGCAATAAAGAATGATCGAATTAATTTATCTGCCGAAGTACAATCTATTGGAGTGTCAGGCGAAAAATTCAGCGTATCTCTTTATGACGAGTCTAGGTTGATTGCCTCAAAATATGTAAGTCTTAGTGGGTTGAATTCAAAGGTTAAGGTTAATTTTCAATTTCAACCAAAATCACTCGGTAGGCAAAAATATAAAATTCAAGTATCATCTATCTCTGATGAAGTAAATATTTTAAACAATAGACAAAGCTTTGACATTTTAATATTAAAAGATAAATATAAGGTAGCTCTTTTTACGGGCAGTCCTAATAAAAATACTATTGTAATAAAAAATACACTAAATGCTAACAGCAGGATAGAGTTAGATCATTATTTGAAAACATTTTCAAATAAATTTTCCATACCTATTAAAAATTTTTGGGAATCAGCTTATGATCTTATATTGTTTGAAAATTACCCCATCGAACCATTACCGCCAAATTTTGTTAGAATTTTAGCAAAAAAAATTATATCTCAACAAACTGGAGTCATGATAGTTGGAGGCCCAAATCAAAACAATAAATCATTGGAGAGCTTAGCGCCTCTTATAGGTTTTCAGCTTCATGATGAAAGTTCTTCACAAAAAGACGTTAATTATTGGGATTTTTCAAATAATCTTTTTGAGAGCGAGGACCTTCCTCCTTTGCATAGAAAATTTTCGATAAGCTCAACAGAAAAAGATTCAAAAGACATTGCTGTATTTGAATCTGGCTGGACACTTCTCACAAGAAATATAAAAAAAAGATTAAGGAGCGTAATCTTTACATCTTCTGATTTAAATAAGATATTTTTTTACAGCAAAGATACTAATGTTTATTCGAAAATTTTCTCAGAATCTATTAACTGGCTTTTAAGGTCGGGAATTTCGACAGAAAATTACTTTAGAATGAATAGAGACTATTTACAGCAAGGTGAAATGGCTTATTTGTCGGGGACAAAAGTTGGCCTAGCTGACTCATTGGGTTATTATGTTGATGTTTTTAGAAGTGATAAAATTGTTTTATCAGCGGATTTTGATATCAATACTGAAAAAAATATTTGGGAGACTAATTTCAGAACATCTATTCCAGGAAATTATGTTTATAAAGTTTACTCAAAACAAAATGAAGAGATGATTCAAAGCACGGATTTTAAAGTTTTGGATAGTCAAATAGAAATAAGCCAAGTGTATTTAAATGATAAGCTTTTAAAAGAAATATCTCTTTCAAGTAATGGGTCTTATTTTGATTGGAATGATAGGGATAATATTTTCAATGAAATATCTCAAAAAGGTAAGCAAGAAATAAAAGCAAATGTGATTATATTTAAAGATAGCGTGATATTAATTTCTTTAATAATATTTTTTTTATGCACAGAACTAATTTTGCGGAAAAAAAGTGGACTTTTTTAAAGAGGAAATAATATGAAAAAAATTGCTGTAATTGGCACAGGATACGTTGGCCTTGTTTCTGGTGCAGGCTTAGCTGAGTTTGGCCATGAAGTTACATGTATTGACATTGATGAAGAAAAGATACGTAAATTAAATAAAGGCATGATACCTATTTATGAGCCCGGCTTAAAGAGCCTGGTTTCAAAAAACGCAAAAGATAAGAGATTGTATTTTTCATCAAATATTGAAGGCGTCATAAGGGATTCAAAGATAATTTTTATTGCTGTTGGTACTCCACAAGATTCTGATGGTAGGGCAGATTTATCTTCAGTAGACTCAGCAGTTAATACTATAATCAGTAATTTAAATTCATATAAAATAATTTGTACAAAAAGCACTGTCCCAGTTGGAACAGGAAAGTGGATAACCTCTAAAATAAGTGAAAAGCACACTGCTGATAAATTTGATTACGTATCAAACCCTGAATTTTTGAGAGAAGGATCGGCCGTTAATGATTTCCTTTTCCCAGATCGCGTTGTAATTGGCGCATCGTCGAGCAAGGCGTTTAAAGAAATGAGAGAAGTATATAGGCCACTATTTATTAATAAGACACCTGTAATGGAGTTTTCAGTGCCTTCTTCTGAGATGATTAAATATGCATCAAACTCTTTTCTAGCCTTAAAAATTAGCTTTATTAATGAAATTGCTAATTTGTGTGAAACAGTTGATGCTGATGTTCACGATGTTGCATTAGGAATGGGAAAAGATGGAAGAATTAGCTCAAAATTCTTACACCCTGGCCCTGGATTTGGAGGCTCATGCTTTCCAAAAGATATAGAAGCAATTAAGGCGCTTGGAGAAAGCAATGGAATAGCATTAAATACTGTATCTGCAACAATAGAGACCAACAAAGCTCAAAAGGAAAGAATTTTAAAAAAAATATTTAAATTGATGGATAATAATGTTAAGGGTAAAAGAGTTGCTATTCTTGGACTATCTTTCAAGCCAAATACCGATGACATTCGCGAATCACCATCTCAATTTATTGTTTCAAAATTAATTAAAGAAAGTGCATTGATTAATGCATATGATCCAGTAGCAATTAACAATTTTAAAGAGCTTTACCCTGATATAAATTATTTTGAAAATTGGAAAGATTGCGTCACTGATGCTGATGCATGCATTGTTATGACAGAATGGAACGAATTTAGGGGCATTGATTTAGTTGAGCTTAAATCATTGCTTAAATCACCATCTTTATTAGATGCAAAAAATATCTTCAGCATAAAAAAGTTGAAATCTTTAGAGTTCAACTTTGATAACGTAGGTAGAAATTTTATATGAGGATTAAAAAAACTGAGTTTGATGGCGTATTTCTAATTACGCCTAATATAATTAAGGATAAAAGGGGCTATTTTTTTGAATCATTTAGAAATGACAGTTTTTCTCAAAGTTCAATTCCAACTAAATTTGCTCAAGAAAACCAATCTTTCTCAAAAAAAGGTACGTTAAGAGGATTGCATTATCAATTGAACCATCCTCAAGGAAAATTAATATCTGTAAACAAGGGTTGTGTGCTAGATTTTGCTGTAGATATAAGAGTAGGCTCTTCAACATTTGGTAAAAGTTTAAGCTTTGTTCTTGATGACTTAAAACATGAAAGCTTGTATATACCTGAAGGATTTGCTCATGGTTTTTATGTTCAATCCGATGAAGCTGTATTTAACTATAAATGCACAGAAAGCTACTATCCCAAGGATGAGTATGGAATTAATTGGAAAGACTCTGATCTTAACTTAAATCTAGTCGATATACAGCCCATAGTTTCTGAAAGAGACCGATTGCTCCCAAAACTTAAAGATATCGACAGAAGCCTGCTTCCAACATTTAATTAATAATTAGATATGATTTCAATAGAACGTATAAGAAACAATCTTGAAGCATTAAAATCTAGCTTAGCCTTAAAAGGGTACAATGTTGATTTAAATGAAATCATTTCAATTGATAGCGATTATAGAGCAAGCCTATCCCTTGTAAACGATTTAAGAGCTGAGAGAAATAAAGTTACTAATCAAATTGCAGAATTAAAAAAGTCAAAACAAGATGCAAATGATAAAATTGTTTCAATGAGGGCACTTGGTAGTAAAATAAAAGACTTAGAATCTGAAATATCAGTAAAAAAGGAAAGACTTGATGACCTGATTTTAAATCTTCCCAACGTTCCACATGAGTCTGTACCTCCCGGCTCTGACGAATCTAATAATAAAGTTATTTATGAATGGGGAGTGGAGAAAAATCAAAGTTTTGATATAAAAAACCATCTATCTTTAGGATCAAGCTTAAAGCTATTTGATTTTGAACGTTCAGCAAAATTATCTGGATCAGGTTTCCCTCTTTACACAGGAAAAGGCGCTCTTTTAGAAAGATCATTGATAAATTTTATGCTTGAAATTCAAACTCAAAAAAATGACTATTTAGAAATTATACCACCATTTCTTGTAAACTCTAATTCTGTTCTAACCACTGGTAACTTACCAAAATTTTCTGAAGATATGTATCATTCCGAAATAGATGATATGTGGTTAATACCTACCGCAGAAGTTCCCTTAACAAATATTCATTACAACGAAATATTGAATCAATCAGATTTGCCAAAAAAATATACTGCTTTCTCAGCATGTTTTAGAAGGGAAGCAGGCTCATACGGGAAAGACACAAAAGGCTTTCAGCGGTTACATCAATTTAATAAAGTTGAAATCGTGCAGCTTGTAGAACCTGAGGAATCCTATAAAGCGTTAGAGAGCTTAACATCGCATGCAGAGATGGTTCTTAAGTCTCTTAATTTAAAATACAGAAAGATTGAACTCTGTGCAGGTGACTTAAGTTTTTCTGCTGCAAAATGTTACGATCTTGAGATTTGGGCACCTGCAGAAGGAAAATGGCTTGAAGTGTCTTCATGCAGCAATTTTGAGGATTTCCAATCTAGAAGAGGTAATATCAGATACAGAAAAGAGGTTGATAACAAAGTTGACTTTGTCCATACTCTTAATGGTAGTGGTTTAGCAACCCCAAGACTTTTAATTGCTCTACTTGAAACTTATCAAAATGCCAATGGAACCATTACTGTTCCAGAGCCATTGCAAGACTATACCAAGCTAAAAATAATTGATTAAATCAAAGCTTTATTATTTTTGGATTGTCTTTAATGTAATTATTTGGACAATGATTCTTGGCACGTTAGGTGTTTTGGGTTCAATATTCGAATGGAAAGGTAGGTATATGGGATGGATCGTTCGTTCATGGGCTAAAATTATACTCAAAACTTCTTTCATAAAATTCAAGGTTATTGGTGAAGAAAATATCAAACCTGATAAGCATTATTTTTTTGCAGCTAATCATGAGTCCGAATTCGATATTCCATTGGTATTCGCTAGTATAAAGTTGCAAATGGTGGCTGTTTCCAAAATTGAGTTAAAAAACATTCCTTTTCTTGGATGGGCTATGCGGGCGGCAGGTCATATTTTTGTTGACAGGAGGAATCATTCACGTGCATTAGAATCAATGAATAAAGCTAAAATGTCAATGGCAAGAAATCCGCGCTCAGTTATTATATTTCCCGAGGGAACAAGATCAAAAAATGGTGAAGTTTTGCCTTTTAAAAAAGGAGGGTTAGTTTTAGCGATCAATCTTGATATGGAAGTAGTTCCAGTAGGCATTAAAGGAACTAGATTATTGCTAGAAAATAAGTTTACATCTAATGATGACAAATTAATATTAAAAATTGGAAGACCCATTAAAACCTCCTCATTAAATTATGAGGATAGAAATATTTTAGCAGAAAATGTAAGAAATCAAGTTGTTGAATTAGCTAAAGATTGAAGTAAAGCTATGGAAAAATCAGAATTAAAAGAAAAAATTTTAAGTTTAAAATCAAAAAATAAAAAAATAGTTTTCACTAATGGATGCTTTGACATTTTACACTTAGGACATCTTAAATATCTTGAGGAGTCCAAGAAACTTGGAGATTTTCTTATAGTTGCTATTAACTCTGATGAATCAGTTAAAATTTTGAAGGGTTCAGGTAGACCAGTAAATAATTATACTCTGAGGTCAAAAAACCTTAAGAAGTTAAAATTTGTTGATGAGGTTATCATTTTTTCAGAACGAACTCCTATCAACTTGATAAAATATTTACTTCCTGATATATTAACAAAAGGAGGTGATTATAAAACTATAGATATTGTAGGCTCATCCGTTGTTGAGAAAAGTGGGGGCAAAGTAGTAGTTCTTCCATTCTTAAAAGGTTATAGCACTACAAATATTATTAATAGCAAAAAGGAAAAGGCTTGACTAGGCAGATAGGTAGCGGTTAATATTGGCCCTCAAATCAGTCTAAATATATATGAAACAAGGATTTACAAAGAATTGCTTAGCGGCATCTATTTTAATGGCAATGGTATTTTGTCAGCAATCGAATGGTGTCATGGTTGATTATATTTCTAAATCAAATTCTAAATCAGATCTTGGTGTAGAATTTAGTGAAAACAGACTTCCAGATCTTCTCAAAGAAGCCAAGGTTCTTTTATCAGATGCATTTATTTCTGACGTTATGAATGACACTTTAGAAGTAGTTTATAATCTTAATCGAATTTTTGATCTTTTATCTGAAGCAGACCAGTATGGTGAAATGGACGAGGAAGATAAAGATGAGTTTGATCGGTTCGAAGAATCTCTTGTTGATTTATATACAAATAGATTTGAAACTCTAGATAAGATTGATGCTTCTTTGACTGCGGAAAGCATGAGAATTGATGTGACCTCACGTTCGGAACCACTTGAGGTGGAGATGGGTGCAACTCAGTTTGTTGTGATTGAAGATAGAGATGGCCATATACCTTTAGTTCGCAATAAAAAAGTGGATCAGTTTATTAAATATTTTAGCACAAAGGGTCGACCACAATTTGAAATTTGGCTAGAGAGACTTGAGGTTTATGGCCCACCTCTTTCCAAGATTATTGAGGATAATAATTTGCCTCCTGAGCTTTTGTATTTAGCAATGATTGAGTCTGGATTAAATCCTAAGGCGCATTCGAAAGCTGCTGCTACTGGTATGTGGCAATTTATTTATTCAACAGGGAAAATTTACGGCTTAAATAGAAATTGGTATGTTGATGAAAGACGTGATCCAGAGAAATCGACAAAAGCTGCTATGGCATATCTATCTGACCTTTATGAAGACTTCGATAATTGGTATTTAGCTTTAGCTGCATATAATTCTGGTGAAAACCGCGTTAGAAGAGCTACTCGATTACATCAAACATCAGATTTTTGGCAACTACATTCACTGCCACGCGAGACTCGTAATTACATGCCATATTTCTTGGCAGCAACAATTATGGCAAAAAATCCTCAGGATTATGGGTTTACTAAAAAAGAAAAATCAAAAAAACCGTACTCTTATGATTTGGTAATCATTGAAAAAAGTGCCGATCTTACAGTTTTAGCAAATGCAGCAGGAACTTCATTCAAATCTCTCCAGGGTTTAAATCCTGAGTTGCGCCAATCAGCTACTCCCAATGAATCATATGAGTTAAAAATTCCAGTTGGAACAAAAAATAAATTTTTAAAGAATTATAGTGCTCTTCCTGAAAATGAAAGATTTGCTCCTCAGTTTATTACTCACAAGGTAAGAAATGGTGAGAGTCTTTGGTACATTGCCAGAAAATATAGAGTTTCCCAATCTGATATATCAGCTGTAAATAAATTAAGAAATAGAAATGTCCTACGAATAGGTCAAAAATTAACAATTCCTGTCCCAGGGATGAAAATTCCTCGATCTACAAAAGTAAAAATGTCTTCGAATCACAATAAGATAACTTACAAAGTTAGAAGAGGCGATACATTAGGGCATATTGCTGAAGATTATAGTACTCGCGCATCTAAAATTCGACAATGGAATGGGATGAAGTATGGTCAGCATATTTTCCCTGGTCAAAAACTCACATTATGGGTAAAGAAATGAATATTAGGCCAAAAACAAGCTCGAATTGGTTATGGTGGGGCCTTGGAACCTTTTTCATTTTAGTGTTAGCATTTAGATTAGGTGCTTTATCTACAAATACCTACTTAGAAGCTCCAGGAGAAAAAGTGGGAATAGTTAAAATTACAGGACCAATTATTTCTTCAGAGTCAATTAATATACAGCTAGAAAAATTTAAAAATCGCAAAGATATTTCAGCTATTGTTTTAAGGATTGATTCACCAGGTGGATTAGTTGCTCCAACGCAAGAAATTTATGAAAAAGTCAAATCAATTCGAGGTGTAAAGCCTATAGTTTCAAGCATGGGTTCTGTTGCTGCTTCTGGGGGATACTATATTGCTCTTGGAAGTGACACACTGATCGCAAACCCTGGAACTATCGTTGGAAGTATTGGGGTAATAATGAATTATCCAATAGCTACAGAGCTTCTAGATAAAGTTGGAATAAAATTTGAAACAGTAAAAAGTGGTGGCTTGAAAGATGTTGGCTCATATTCAAGGGAAGTTACAGATGCAGATAGAAGACATTTGAACGAAATGGTTACAAATATCCACAGTCAATTTGTTAAAGCCGTTGAAGACAATAGATCGATCAATAGGTCTGAATTAATAAAATTAGCTGATGGTAGAGTATTTACAGGTTTACAATCAAAAGATTTGGGATTAGTGGATGTCTTGGGTACTTTCGAAGATGCTGTAATCCTTGCTGGAACATTAGGCGATATAAAAGGTAAGCCTAAAACAGTAGAAATAAATAAAAAAAACAATTCATTGTTTGATTTGTTCACATCAAATTTGGAGCAAGCCACAAGTAGTTGGTTTGATGAATTACCAGCTTATCGCTGGCGAATGGAGTGATTACTATGACCAAACAAAACATAGTTAATATTGTTTCAGAGGCTACAGGATTAACAAAAGTTGAAACTGAAGCAGTAATGAATGGTGTAATGTCAACAATAATTGATTCTTTAGGACGCAATGAAAGAGTTGAGCTTAGAGGATTTGGAACCTTTGGCGTTAAACATAGAAAACCAAAAAAAGCTCGAAACCCTGGAACAGGAGAATCAATATTTCTTCCTGAGCGGCATGTGCCTACTTTTAAGCCGGCAAAAAACATGCGTTCCCATGTTAATGAAAGTTTAAAGAAATAAAGAGGTTGAATGCCCTGCGGTAAAAAACGTAAAAGGCGCAAAATGAATACTCACAAGCGAAAAAAACGCTTGCGCGCCAATCGTCATAAAAAGAAAAAAGTCTAGAATTCATCAGATGAAATTGGCCAGAAAAATATGGCTTATAATTCTAACGATTGCTATATCACCTGTACTTAGTGGCTGGGGATACGAAGGACATCGCAGGATTAATTATATTGCGTCATTTCAACTTAAAAATAAATTTGGTCGATTTCTTTCTCGCCATGCTAATGAATTGAAAATTTATGGCGCTGTTCCTGATTACCAAAAAGGAATGGATAAATCAAGATATCACCATCACTTCATAGATGCAGATTATTATGATAAATATCCATTTAATAATATTCCCAGAGACCACACTTCTTTTTATAAAAAATACGGTGATGATACAAAAAAGATGGGAGATGCTCCCTTTTTTATAGAAAAACTCTGTAATCGTATAATTTATTTAATGAAAAATAATAGGTTTGAAGAAGCTTTATATAACATGGGAGAATTAGGTCACTATATAGCTGATATTCATCAACCACTGCATGTAATTTTAAATTACAATGGGCAGAAAACTGGAAATAATGGAGTCCATTTCAGATGGGAAATTCGCTTAATAGATGAATACGTTAAGCGCATAAATCCTGTAGGAAATATTGAAAAAATTTCAGACCCCGTTTCATTTGCCTTTGATATAGTAAAAGAATCTTTCTCATATCATCAAAAAATCTTAGAAGCAGACACAAAGGCGAGAGAGGTCTTAACAAAAGACCAAGCAAAGCAATTAGCATCTTATGATATTTTAGATTTTGAAAAACCTTATCTTGATATTTTATATTTAGAAACAAAAGACCTCCTCAATGATAGATTAGGTAGATCCGTAGTTCGATTAGCTTCTATTTGGCAGTATTGTTGGGAACAAGCAGGAAAACCAGACCTTCCATAATGAAATTTGAAAAGTCACTTTCTGTTAGTGAGCTTACTGCTCAACTTAAAAGTTTAATTGAATCTAATTATTCTTCTATTTTTGTTAAGGGAGAGATCTCAAACTTTACCCATCACAGTTCGGGGCATATGTATTTCACGCTAAAAGACAAATATTCAGAGCTCAAAGCAGTTATGTTTAAGGGCAATAACAGTTCACTGCCATTTTCTCCAAAGAACGGTGATGATGTAATTCTTCAAGGAAAGTTATCAGTATACGAGGCTCGTGGTCAATACCAGATTATTGCGCAGCACATGGAGCCTGCAGGCATAGGCGCCTTATATTTAGAATTTGAAAAATCAAAAAAACGGCTAAAAGAAGAAGGTCTTTTTGATGCGTCTCTCAAGAAAAAACTCCCAAGATTTCCCACAACTATTGGTATTGTTAGTTCAATAACAGGGGCTGCCTTGAAAGATATGTTGACTATTTTTAAAAGACGCGCTCCACAGATAAAGATTATGATCCGATCTGCGCTCGTTCAAGGCTCTGATGCGCCAAAAGATATTATAGCAGGAATAAGAGAGTTTTCAAATCTTGATGATGTTGATATTTTAATTGTTGGTAGAGGAGGAGGGTCATTTGAGGATCTTTGGCCTTTTAATGATGAAGATTTAGCTAGAGAAATCTTTAAGTGTCCTATACCAATTATTTCAGCAGTTGGCCAT
>CENP01029054.1_pt1 | contig 29734 bp, 33 predicted proteins | sample 361281 | NCBI WGS metagenome assembly CENP01 (sample SAMEA2591122, study PRJEB7988) | marine metagenome | biome: marine biome (ENVO:00000447); feature: deep chlorophyll maximum layer (ENVO:xxxxxxxx); material: saline water (ENVO:00002010), including plankton (ENVO:xxxxxxxx) | depth 70 m | reverse complement strand
GATCTACATGCAACATAAACATTATGATCTTGGGAAATTTGATTTACGAGTGATAGCCCTATTCCAGATGATCCACCTATTAATAATATATTTTTTTTCATTTTATATGTCCGAATATTTCAGTTAATTTTGTTTTTCTATAATTAAATATTTCACTTAATTGCTTTTTAATAAACAGTTTATTAAGAAATTCACCAAAAATACCTCCAGGAACTTTGTAATGAATTACATCTTCCATTTCTATTCCCTTCTCAATTTCTTTTATGAAATGTTTGTGATGCCATAATGAATATGGACCAAATCTTTGTTCATCAACAAAGTATTTTTTATCAACAACGTGTGTTATTTCTGTAACCCAATTTAATGGTATTTTTAAAATTGGCTTTACTGTGTATTGTATAATTTGACCTTGATAAACAGGCCTAAAATCACAATCTGTTATTTTAAAATTCATATAGTTTGGTGTTATAATAGACAAGTTTCTAGGGTCTGAGAGAAAATCCCAACCTTTCTCAATTGTAATTGGCAGGCTTTGTTTAGTATGAATTTTAAAAATTTTCATAATATTTGTAACTACACAATTAAAACAAAAGTCATGCAAAAGTTTATTTTATCAATTTTAATTTTATTAATATTTAATTACTCATTTTCTCAAGTTCAATCACCAATTCCAAGCCCAAGAGCAAAAATTGCACAAAAAGTTGGTCTAGTCAATATAGATTTAGATTATTCTAGACCATCAAAAAAAGGGAGAATAATTTTTGGGAATTTAGTTCCTTTTAATCAAATTTGGAGGACTGGTGCAAATCAAGCTACTACAATTTCATTCTCAGATGATGTTAAAATTAATAATCAACTTATTCAAAAGGGGGAATATTTTATTTATTCTGTTCCCAGAGAGTCAAAATTAGATCTTGTTATATATGAAAAAAATGAATCCTGGGGTGCATTATCATCTTTTGATGAATCTTTAATTAAAGCAAGAGTAACAAGTGATTTTTATGATTTACCATTTGCAATTGAAACATTCACAATTTCATTTGGTGACATTTCAAATAATGGAGCAAGTTTAAATATTTCCTGGGACAATAAAATTGCAATTTATGTAATTGATGTCTTGACAAAAGAAAAAGTTTTAGAAAGTATTAAAAATACAATGGATAATAATCCGTCTGCAGCTGATTACAGAAAGGCTGCTTTATATTATTATGAAGAAAACATGAATCTAGATAAAGCAATTGAATGGATTGATATTGCATTTAAGGACTCTGATGATCTTCCATATTGGCAATTGAGATACAAAGCTTTGATAAATGAAAAGGCTGGTAAAATAAATAAAGCAAAAAAATATGCTAAAAAAGGATATGATTTAGCTCTTAAAAATAATTTACCTGATGGCATTAATACTCTAAAAATTATATATGAAAGATTACATAATTGATTAGTCAATTAATAAATCTGCAATCATTGAAAAAAATACAGTAAACAAAGCGCCAATAAAGTTTAACCATAAATAGCTAATATCTATGCTAAAATATATTACAAAAATTAAAATTTGCGATATACAAGCAGAATAGAAAACTGAATTTGATTTTATTTTCTTTGTAAAAAATCCTATTAAAAATATTCCAAGTATTGTTCCATAAAAAATTGAACCAATTATATTTACTAATTGAATTAAATTTTCGAACAAATTTCCAATACTTGCAAAACATATGGCAATTATACCCCACATCACAGTAAATAATTTTGACATATTTAAAAAGTGTTTATCACTTTTATTTTTAGACATATTTCTTTTATATAAATCAACTGTTGTTGTTGCTGCTAATGCATTAAGTTCTGATGCAGTCGAGGACATTGCAGCACAAATAATTACAGCAATTAATAATCCTATTAAACCCCTTGGTAAATAATTTAATATGAAGTGTAAAAAAACATAATCTTTATCGTTTTTTTCTATTTTACTTTTATCATTTATTAAAATTCTTAGATTATTTCTAATATCTCTTTCTTTTCGTTGTATGTTGTTTAAAATAGATTTATCATTTAATTTATTATTTAAAAATAATTTTTGAAATTCATCTTTTTTAAGATTTAAAACATCAAATTCTTTTTTATAAAGCTCCAATTCTTTTTCATGATTTTTTTCTAGATAATCTATAGCCTTTGGATTAAAATTTAATGGAGTATAATTAAATTCAAAAAAAATAAAAACTAGAACTCCTACTAACAAAATAAAAAATTGCATTGGGATTTTAAAAATGCCATTAAAAATTAAACCCAATCTAATTTCTCTGACTGATTTCCCTGAAATATATCTTTGTACTTGACTCTGATCTGTTCCAAAATACGAAAGAGCTAAAAATAAACCTCCAGTAATACCACTCCAAAAGGTATATCTATTATTTGGATCTAATGAAAAATCTAAAATTTCCATTTTATCTGAAATTTTAGCATAGTCAATAAGTTTTGACATTGTTAATTCGTTAGGAAGATTATTTATAATAAAGAAAAAAACAAAAAATAATCCAAAGAAGATTACAAACATTTGTTGTTTTTGTGTAATATTTACAGCTTTGGTTCCACCCAAAACAGTATAAATAATAACCAATAAACCAATTACTATATTTAATAGCTTGAGATCAATATTTAGAACTGAAGACAGAATAATTGAAGGAGCAAAAATGGTGATCCCAGCTGCTAATCCCCTTTGAATTAAAAAAAGAATAGCACCAAGTATTCTTGTTTTTTTATCAAATCTTTTTTCTAAAAATTCATAGGCTGTGAAAACCTTTAATTTATGATAAATAGGAACAAAGAATATGCATATGATAATCATTGCTAAGGGAAGTCCTAGATAAAATTGAAGAAACCCCATACCATCATTGTAAGCCTGTCCTGGTGTAGATAAAAAGGTAATGGCACTAGCTTGGGTTGCCATTACTGAAACCCCGATAGTGAACCAGTTTGAGGAGTTGTCACCTTTTAAAAATGATTTAATATTAATATTTTTTCTTGTTTTAATTGAACCATAAATCACAATGAAAAGTATTGTACTAATTAAAACTAACCAATCAATATTATGCATAGTTTATATCATTAAAAAAAGAAAAAAAACTACATAAATAAAATTTAGAATTAGAACTAATGAATATTCTTTTTTCCAATTATCCATTATATATTTTTGGATGATTTATTTAATTTCCAATTATCCTGTACTTTTAGTGTTTGTTCTATTACATCTCTAACACAGCCCTTTCCACCATCCTTAATTGAAATATATTCAGCTACTAGTCTGACCTCATTTGATGCATCATTTGGACATGTTGATAATCCACAAATTTTTAAAACACTAATGTCTGGTAGATCATCTCCCATATAAACTGTTTCTGAATTATTTAATTTATTTTTGGATAAGAATTCTTGATAAATAATTTTTTTATTATCGACTCCTAAATACACATCATTAACTCCAAGTCTATTCAACCTTTTTCTTACCCCTTCATTATTGCCGCCACTTATCACGCAAATTTTATAACCAAGATCTGTTGCTAATTTGACTGCAATTCCATCTCTTGTATCAAATTTTCTTAACTCATTTCCATCAGAATCAACAATAATGGAGCCATCTGTAAAAACACCATCTACATCAAAAACAAAGTTTTTAATTTTTTTTAATTTAGTTTTATAACTCATTCTGTTTATTTTTTATAATAGACTTACTCAATACTTTGTAAATATCAGCAATATTATTAAGATTATTATTTTTTAGAAAACGCAAATGTTTTTTAATTGTAATTAGATCATTTCTAACTGCAGGACCAGTTTGTGCCGCACTAGTTGAAATAGATTTAATTTTAGAGATTGTTTCATGTATTAATGGTTGTAAAATAACAGGATCAATATTAAATTTTTTTAAAATTTCTTCGCTATTGAAAATTAAATGATTTGTAAAATTATTTGCAAAAATAGCAGACAAGTGACAAACTAATCTTTGATCACTTTTCATTAAAATCACATTTTCAGAAAATATTTTAGCAAGAGAAATTATTTTATCTAAAGTTTCTTTGTTACAACCTTCAACCAAAAGAGGTATATTTTTAAAATTAACCTTTCTATTAAAACTTAATGTTTGAAAAGGATAAATAACCCCTGAATTTGAATAATTATTAAAAACTGATAAATCAATGCTTCCAGATGTATGTAAAATTATACCACTAAATTTTTTGATTTTTTCACAAACATCCATTATTGAATTATCTGAAATAGCTAATACACAAAAATCACTTTTTTGTATGTAGGATAAATCATTTGAATAATACTTTTTGAATTTATTAAATTCAGATTTTATTTTCTTTGATCTTCCAATAATTTTAATCAGTTTTAAATTATCCTTACTTAAAATTTCATTTATAAAATGATAAGCAACTCTGCCAGTTCCGATTACACTTATTTTTTTCATTATAAAAAAGGAAATTTACAATATTTCATTTGAATGTTTTTATTAGGTTTGCAAAAAAAAAACAAAATGTCAAATAAAACTTTTATGATGATAAAGCCTGATGCAGTCGAGAGGGGATTAATAGGAAAAATTCTTTCTGATATAATTGACAATGGTTTTGAGATTGTTGCTTTGAAATTAACTAAACTCTCATTAGAAGATGCCAAATCTTTTTATTTTGTTCACAATGAAAGACCTTTTTTTAAAGACTTAACCGAGTATATGAGTAGAAGCTCAATAGTAGCTGCTATCATAAAAAAAGAAAATGCAGTTTCTGAATTTAGAAAACTAATTGGGAATACGGATCCCTCAGAGGCAGACAAGGGAACTTTAAGGGCAAAATATGCGATTTCCAAAGGCGAAAACTCCATTCATGGATCAGATAGTGATGAAAATGCAATGATTGAGTCTAAATTTCACTTTAAAAACTAATATTACCTAAGTATAATTTTTTTTACTAAGTCTTCTTTAACTTCATCGTTTAATAATTTAATGATATTGGATTTACTATAATTAATTTCTTGTTTTAAAATTGGGTTGTCAACTTCAATGAAAAGGTTACCCTTTTTAAAATATATCGACTTTGTGTAACTGTAAATCTTATTTCCAACAGAATTTTTCCAAGCTTTATTAATCTTCACATTAAAAATTCCATCTGAAATTTTACTTTGATTTAAAAAATTATCAATCATACTTTCCATCTTATTTGTTTTATATGTTCTTTTCATAGATTGAATATTTTAGATGATAAATTTAAGCTTTTTAATACTTTATTAATTCTATCTTCGTCGGTATCAGAAATAAATAATTGCCCAAAATTTGTAAGATTAACTATTTCAACAATATTTTTTACTCGATCAAAATCTAACTTGTCAAAGATGTCATCCATTAATAAAATTGGGGAACTCCCTGTTTTTTCTTTTAAATACTCAAATTGAGCAAGTTTTAGAGCTATAATGAATGACTTTTGCTGACCTTGACTTCCAAATTTTTTAATGCTATACTTGTCGATATTGAACACTAAATCGTCTTTGTGAATTCCTGAACTAGTGTACTGAAGTATGAAATCTTTTTTCAATGACTCTTTTAATAGTACGCTCATTTTTTTTTCACTCAAATCACTCTTATAGGTCAGTGAAACACTTTCTATTCCAGAAGATATTTGGTTATACTTTTCTAAAAAGTATGGTCCAAACTCTTCAATAAATAATTTCCTAACCTCATATATAGGTTTAGATAATTTAATCAATTGCTCATCATAAATATCAATCATTTCAAGATTGTTCTTTGTGTTATAATTAGAGTTTTTGAGTAATTTATTTCTGTTTTGAATTATTTTATTGTAATCAATTAATTGATTTAGATAAGTTTTATCTCTTTGTGATATTATACTATCAATAAACTTTCTTCTTTCAAAACTACCATCATTAATGAGGTCAGTATCATATGGTGATATTAAAACTATTGGAATAAGACCCAAATGATTAGAAAGTTTTTTATAAGTTTTTTTATTTCTTTTTAAAATTTTTAACCTTCCTCTTTTTAAACTACATACAATATTTTCTCTTTTATCATTGCAAAGAAAACTACCTTCAATCATCATAAAGTCATTTTCTTTGTTAATTATTTGATCATTTCTTAGTTTAAAGTAACTTTTTCCAATGCAAAGGTGAAAAATAGAATCTAAAATATTAGTCTTACCAACTCCATTTTTTCCAAAAAAACAATTGATTTTATGATCAAAAATGAATTCTTTTTCATCAATATTTTTATAATTAATAATATATAGTTTTTCGATATAATTTGATATCATAATATTTTATAAAATACAGTGTAAATTAAATAAAATAATTAATTAATTATCCTTGCCGATTAGAATAAAATTTTATTTTTGCCTGTAATATGGCTACTTACAAAAAAAGATCCAGAAAAAACACATCTAGTTCTGATCCCAATCTTAGTTCAACAAAACAAGTATTTGAAACTCTTGATGATAGAGCTTCTAGAACAGAGATTTTTGTAAATAGATATCAAAAATATTTGACAGGCTTTGTAAGTTTATTATTAATAATGTTTGTATTGTATTTTGGTTATGAAAAATTTATTTTACAGCCAAAAATCAATGAGGCTGACCAAGAAATATTCACTGCTCAAAAATATTTTAATGAAGCTATAAATAATGATGAACAATCAGATTCTTTATTTAATTTATCATTAAATGGAGCCGAAGGTAAATTTGGTTTCCTAGATATTATTGAAAATTATTCAGGAACTCCTGCAGCTAATTTATCATTCTATTATTCTGGTGTTTCTTATTACAACTTAGAAAAGTTTGACCTAGCTATTAAAAATCTGAACAGTTTTAAATCTAATGATGATATATTAAGTGCTTTAGCTATGTCTACTATAGGTGACTCATTTATTCAATTAAATCAACTTGAAGATGGTTTAAATTATTTTGAAAAAGCACTTTCAAATGCTAATAATAATTCCTTTATAAAACCTATTATTCTATTAAAGTCAGGAAATATTGCTCTGGCCTTAAATAAAAAGTCAAAGGCTAAAAATTATTTCCAACAAATTAAAGATGATTTTCCTGAATCTCTACAGGCAAGCACAATAGATATAAATATTGCTCAAGCTCAATAATATGCCCTTGAAATCTAAGCCTTTATTTAAAAAAAACTTTATTAGAAATATTCAGTCAAAAAAGTTTGGTTTAGTTTCATCTGAATGGAATTCAGAAATTATTAATCGTCTTCTAGACGGTGTTTTTAAATTTTTTAATGATGTAGGAATTAAGAGAGATTCTATTTTACAATATAAAGTTCCAGGAAGTTTTGAATTAATATATGGCTGTGCAAAAATGAAAAAGAATAATGATTTAGATGCTATTATTGCTATTGGAAGTATAATCAAAGGTGAAACAAAACATTTTGATTTTATTTCTCAGTCTGTATGTGATGGTATTAAAGACTTAAACATAAATGCAGATTGCCCGATAATCTTGTGTCTTCTAACTGACGATAATTATGAACAATCACTAGATAGAAGTGGTGGTAAGCATGGAAATAAAGGTTATGATTGTGCTGAGGCAGCTGTAAAGATCACACTTATTTAAAATATTTTTTTGGAACAAAAAGCATTCCGAAACATTCTCCACCATCTTTATTAATATTTTTGTGATGAATTTTATGTGCTCTTCTAACTCCCCGGGCATATTTGTTGTCAATATTTCTAAAAAATTTAAATCTTCGATGAATAAAAATATCGTGAACAATGAAGTATGTTAGCCCATATAAAAATATTCCAATAGCTATTGGTAATCCAAAGAAAAAGCCATATTCAGACCAAGATATGACAAAAAGCATACTAACTACAGCATAAAAAATAAAAAATACATCATTTCTTTCAAACCACGATTTATGATCTTTTATATGGTGATCTTTATGTAAAGTCCAAAGAAAACCATGCATAATGTATTTATGACTAAACCATGCCATAAATTCCATAAAGGAAAATGCTATTATTAATGAAAGTATCCAAAAAAAAGTATTCATTACAAAATATTTAATCTGTACCTAACGTAGGATCTTGCTAAAACATCAACTTTTTGATAATTAGGCACTCTAACTCTTTCATTTTTTATCTTTAAATGAGAAGTTCTTTTTAATTTATTTAATAGTCTTTTATAATATTTATAAGCAGCATAAACACCAAACTTTGAATTATTTGGAAGCTCATATATTCCATGTAGTGCTTTTTTAAAATCATTTTCAATATCATCCATTATTACTCTTTTTGAATCTTCATTGAAATTTTTAAAATCTAAATTTGGAAAATATGTTCTGTTTAAATCATGAAAATCAGCATTGAAATCTCTTAAGAAATTAACTTTTTGAAATGCACTTCCTAACGCCATAGCATTGGGTTTAAGTTTTTTGAAAGATTTTTCATTACCACTCAAAAAAACTTTAAGACACATTAATCCTACCACATCAGCAGATCCATAAATATATTCCTTATATTCATTCTCCGTATTATACTTCACTTTTTTTAAATCCATCTTCATACTTTTCAAAAAAGATTCAATTAGTTTATAATCTATTTTATACTTGTTGACAGTAGATTGAAATGAATTAAGTATGGGATTGGTACTAATTTTATTTTTTAGAGAATAGTTTAACTCATCAATAAATCTATTTAAAAGTTCTTTTTTATTGTAATCATGAAATGTATCCACTATTTCATCAGCAAATCTTACAAAACCGTAAATATTATATATATCTTGTCTAATACTTTTTGAAAGCATCTTTGTAGCAAGGCTAAATGAAGTGCTATACGAGTTTGTAACACTTTTAGAGCAATCCTGAGAAACCTTATCAAATATTGATTTCATCTTTAATAATTAAGTCTGAAACTAACTTTCCAGAAACAATAGCAGGGGGTACACCTGGTCCCGGGACCGTTAATTGTCCACTAAAGTACAAATTTTTTACCTTTTTACTTTTAAGTTTAGGTCTTAGAAAAGCAGTTTGCTTTAAAGTATTAGCTAAACCATATGCATTCCCACCATATGAATTATAATCTGATTTAAAATCATTAATACAATAGCTTTTTTTATATACTATGTGATTTTTAATATTTTCTTGTATTGTATCTTCAATTCGTTGAATTACTAAATCAAAATACTTTTCTCTTATATAATCACTATCCTCTAGATTTGTAGAAATTGGAATAAGAATGAATAAGTTTTCACAATTTTTTGGAGCTGTGTGTTTGTAAGTTTTTGATGTTATATTAAGGTAAAAAAGGGGAGAACTAGGCCATTTTGGATTAGAATATATTTCATCCGCATGTTTTTCAAAATCTGTATCAAAAAATAAATTATGATGATCTAAATCAATAATTTTTTTATCTAAACCTATATAAAATAAAAGTGATGATGGTGACCAGGTTTTTTTATGCCAGTAATTATCAGAATATTGTCTATATTTTTTTTGAAGTAATTTTTCTGTATGTGAATAATCAGCACCTGAAAGAACAAAATCACATTTAAAAAAAGATTTATTTGTTTTTAAACCTATAGCTTTTTGATTTTTTACTAAAATTTCTTCAATTGAAGAATTATTGAAAAATTTCACATTATGTTCTTTTGCAATTTTTATCATTGCTTGTACCACATCATAAAATCCATTTTTTGGTTGCCATGTACCAAGACCAAAGTCAGCATAATTCATAAAGTTATAAAAAGCTGGTGTTTCCGAGGGTTTCGCACCTAAAAAAAGTACTGGAAATTGTAAAATTGATCTTAATCTTGGATCTTTAAATTTCTTGTTTATTTGATTTTTTATATTAGAAATAAAAAGGTTTATTTTAGTAATGGTTTTAGAGCTTATTAATTCAAAAATAGATTTTCCTGGCATTTTATAAAGCATATTGGATACAGCTAAATCATAATTATCTTTTGACTCATTCAAAAACTTACTTAGTTTTTTACCGCTTCCTTTTTCAATTTTTTCAAAAGAATCAATTATGTTTTCTATATTTTTACCAATTTTAATCTGATTTTTTTTACCGAATATCACTCTGTATGCTGGATCAAGTTTCTTTGCTTCGTAAAAATCAGAGCTTTTTTTACCAAAATCATTAAAAAATCTTTCAAAAACATCAGGCATCCAATACCAACTAGGTCCCATATCAAAAGTGAACCCATTTTCTTTGAACTGTCTTGCTCTACCACCATAATTTTTATTTTTTTCAAATATGGTAACATCAAAACCTGCTTTTGCTAAATAACATGAGGCTGATAAAGATGAAAACCCCGAACCAATTATGAAGACTTTTTTTTTCACTTTTATTTTTAAAGATTGTGCACACGAGAGGACTTGAACCTCCAAGGGATAAATCCCACTAGGCCCTCAACCTAGCGCGTCTACCAATTTCGCCACGTGCGCTAGAGAAAATTGTGACCTGGCTGGGGCTCGAACCCAGGACCCTCTCCTTAAAAGGGAGATGCTCTACCAACTGAGCTACCAGGTCTTTTTTTAACGCTCGCAAATATAGGGCCAATAAACATATTAATCAAAGAATATTTCTCATAAATTTGTAGATATTATGGATTTATATAACTCAACTAATAACTGTAATTCAATTATATTAATTGGTTACATGGGTAGTGGAAAAACTTCAATTGGCAAAAAATTATCTAAAAAAATAAATTTCAAATTTATTGATTTAGATGAGATGATTGAAAAAAAACTTAATAAGTCTATTTCTCAAATATTTACTGATTTAGGTGAATTAGAATTTAGAAAGATTGAGAATAGAATATTAATTGATATATTGAGATATGAGCATCAATTTATTTTATCTCTTGGTGGGGGAACACCATGCTATTATGATAATATGAATGCAATTTTATCAAAAACAAAATACAGCATATATTTAAAAGTGCCTTTAAAAATATTATCTAAAAGACTTTACTCAAGAAAAGAAAAAAGACCAATTTTATCCAATATTGATTCAGTTAATAACATGAAAGAATTTATAGCAAAACATATTTTTGAAAGAATACCTTTTTATGAAAAATCAAATTTTGTAATTGAATCAAACAGAGACGACGGTAAGTTAGTTATTGATAAAATAATTGAAATAATTAAACAATAATAGCCTTTAAATTATTTTTTTCAATAATTAATTTAACTGTATCATCATAATTTGTAGATAGTGAAATTCCTTTGAAATCAACTTTGACTGGAAATTTTTTATGATTCCGATCAATTAAAACAACAGTTTTTATATTTTCAAAATTGTATTCTAATAATTTTTTTATTGCATACATTAATGTTTTTCCTGTGTTTAAAACATCATCAATTATAAAAACTTTTTCATAAATTTCAGATGATGATAAATCGCAATTAATGATATTTTTAGGATTATTCTTGTCAATTTGAATACTTTTAAGAACGACTTTATTGGAGCATATTTCTTTTAATTCATTAACAATTAATTTTGATATCTCTAATCCTTTTTCTCTAACTCCAATAATTAAAATCGATTTATTAAATTCTGAATTTTCAACTATTTGATAAGCAAGACGATTACATATTCTAATTATTTTGTTATGGCTTAAGACTTGATTTTTCATCGTATAAATTAAAGTAAATCTAAGATAAAAATATTAAGAAAATTGTATCTTGTGCATGATTTTATAATTTAAAATTTGAAGTCTAGATTACATACTTGCTATATAACCATTTTACTTTTATTGATTTTTTTTTCATGTAAAAAGGACGATGTCAATAATATTGATATTCCAATAAAAGACTTGTCTGAGCAATATACCATAGAAAATGATTCGATAATACAATTTATGAAAACTCATTTTTATAATTATATTGATTTCACTAATCTTTCCTCAACTGATTCTCCTGAAATTATTTTTGATTCAATTATAGGTGATAATCTTAATAAAACTCCTATTTATGACCAGGTTTCTACATTACAGATTAGCGTCAAAGATGCAAATGATAATGATGTTAACCATAACTTATATTATCACATTATTAGAGATGGTATTGGTGATAACCCAACAGTTGCTGATTCTGTTTTTGTTAGTTATAAAGGGTTTTTGTTCGATGGTTCATCATTTGATTCTAGAAAAAATCCTATATGGATGGAAGCTAAAAATTTAATTAGAGGCTTTCAAGAATTTTTACCATTACTTAAAAAGGGTGACGTAAAAGTAAATAATGATGGAACATATGATTTTATTGACTTTGGTATTGGTTTTGTAATTTTCCCATCTGGATTAGGTTATTATCAAAATGGCAGTATAAATATCCCCGCTTATTCTCCTTTGATTTTTCAAGTTAATATGATGACACTAAATCGAACTGATCATGATAATGATAGTGTTTTAACTATTAATGAGGATCTTGATGGTGATCATAATTTCAATAATGATGATTCAGACTCTGATAATATTCCAAATTATTTAGACAACGATGATGACGGAGACGGCATACTAACTATAAATGAATATGATAAAAATAATGATGGTATTGCTGACGACAGTGATGGAGATGGAATACCTGATTACCTGGATTTAGATTAAAATTATTTTTTTCTTGAAATCACCTTTTTACATTTTTCAATAATATTTTCAGAATCTAATTTATATTTTTTCATAAGCTCTTCTGGCTTTCCAGATTCACCAAATGTATCGTTAACACCTACAAACTCCATTGGACATAAAATATTTTTAACAATTAATCTAGAAATTGATTCTCCAAGTCCTCCAATTATGTTGTGTTCTTCACATGAAACAATACAATTTGTTTTACTAATTGAATCTAATATTATTTGTTTATCTAATGGTTTAATTGTATGAATATTTATTACATCAGCTTTTATACCTTCATTAGAAAGTTTGTTAGCTGCAATAATAGATTGCCAAACTAAGTGTCCAGTAGAAACTATAGTTACATCATTACCATTAATTAATTTAACTCCTTTACCAATTATGAAATTTTGATTTTCAGCTGTGAAGTTAGGTACTTTTGGCCTTCCAAATCTGAGATAGACAGGACCAATATGTTTTGCAATTTCAATTGTTGCAGCTTTAGTTTGATTATAATCACAAGTATTAATTACGGTCATACCTGGTAACATTTTCATTAACCCTAAATCTTCAAGAATTTGATGTGTAGCACCATCTTCCCCTAAAGTAATACCTGCGTGTGATGCACAAATTTTTACATTTTTATTTGAATAAGCAATGGATTGTCTAATTTGATCATAAACACGACCAGTGGAGAAGTTGGCGAAAGTTCCAGTAAATGGAATTTTATCACCAATTGTCAAACCAGCAGCAATTCCCATCATATTTGCCTCAGCAATTCCAACTTGGATAAATCTATTGGGAAACTCATTTTTAAATTCATTCATCTTCAAAGAACCAGTTAAGTCAGCACAAAGTGCAACAACATTCTTATTAGTTCTACCCAACTCTAGTAGACCAGCACCAAAACCGGATCTAGTATCATTATTGCCTTTATTTATAAAGTCTATCATGTTAATAATCTTTTAGTGTTTCAGGATTTTGATCTAAAGCAATTTTTAATTCTTCATCATTAGGTGCAACGCCATGCCATTTATGAGTACCCATCATGTAATCTACTCCATTTCCCATAATAGTACTCATAATAATAACTACAGGTTTTCCATTTCCTGTCAATTTTTTTGCATTAATCAAAGCTTCTTCAACTTTTTCTAAATTATTACCTTCTAATAATTTAATCACATGCCAGTTAAAAGATTCAAATTTTTGTGGAATATCACCTAAATCTAATACGTCTTTCAAATCTCCATCAATTTGTTTTTGATTGTAATCAATTGTACATATAATATTATCTATTTTATTTGCAGAGGCAAACATTATTGCTTCCCAATTTTGACCCTCCTGAAGTTCTCCATCGCCATGCAAACTGTAAATAATATTACTATCATTATTTAATTTCTTTGATATTGCAGCTCCAATCGCAACTGACATTCCTTGACCTAAAGAACCACTAGCAATTCTAATACCAGGTAAGCCCTCATGTGTTGTAGGATGACCTTGGAGTCTCGAATTAATTTTTCTAAATGTACTGAGTTCTGTAACTGGAAAATATCCAGCTCTTGCTAAAGTGCTGTAGTAAACAGGGGAAATGTGGCCGTTCGAAAGAAAAAACAGATCTTCATCTTTACCATTCATATCAAAATCATCTTTTCTATTCATTATTTTGAAAAAAAGAACAGTAAAAAATTCTGTACAACCTAAGGACCCTCCAGGATGACCTGAGTTTACCTCATTCACCATCCTAACAATATCTCTTCTAATTTGAAAAACTAAATCTTCTAATTTTTTCATATTTCAAAAATATAATCTCTTTTATTATCATTATTAAAAATCAACTAAACTTATTAACCAAAAAAAACAATTAGTTAACAACATTATATCATATGAAAAGTTAATAAATTATATTTGGATATATGAAATTTGAGATAGTAAATGAGGATAGTAAAAGTTCAGCCAGAATTGGAACAATTGAAACTGACCATGGAAGTTTTGAAACTCCATTGTTCATGCCAGTGGCAACTTCAGGAGCAATTAAGGGTGTACACAATAAGGATCTTATAGAAAATATATATCCTGATGTTATTTTATCAAATACTTACCATCTTTATTTAAGACCAGGAACTGATATTATTGAAAATGCAGGTGGTTTGCATCAGTTTATGAACTGGAATAATAATATATTAACAGATAGCGGGGGCTATCAAGTTTACTCACTATCAAATAATAGAAAGATTAATAATGAAGGTGTTAAATTTAAATCCCATATTGATGGTTCATATCACTTTTTTAAACCAGAAGATGCAATTGATATTCAAAGATCAATAGGTGCTGATATAATTATGGCTTTTGATGAGTGTACACCATATCCCTGCGATAAAATATATGCTAGAAAGTCAATGGAGTTAACACACAATTGGTTAGATAGATGCATTACAAGATTTAATACTACTAAAAAAAAATATTTACATGATCAGTTTTTATTTCCTATTGTTCAAGGAAGTATGAGTAAAGAATTAAGAAAAATATCCGCAGAGTATGTTGCATCAAAGGATTTACCTGGCAATGCAATTGGAGGTTTATCCGTTGGTGAACCTCATGAAATAATGTATGAAATTTCTGATTTAGTATGTAGTATTTTACCAAAAAATAAACCTAGATATTTGATGGGGGTTGGAACACCTTTGAATTTAATCGAAAATATAGGATTAGGAGTTGATATGTTTGATTGTGTTATGCCAACTAGAAATGCAAGAAATGGGATGTTATTTACGTCAGAAGGAACCATAAATATCAAAAATAAAAAATGGAAAAATGACCACTCAATTATTGATGTAAATGGAATTACTTTTGTTGACAACTCTTACACAAAAGCATATTTAAGACATCTGTTTAGTATAAATGAAAACTTAGGAAAGCAAATTGCTACGATACATAACTTGGGTTTTTATAAGTGGATTATAGATTCCACAAAAAAGGCAATAAAATCTGGTGATTTCTTAACTTGGAAGAAAAAAATGAATAAAAAATTAAATAATAGACTTTAATGAAAGTATTAGATAAGTATATAATTAAAAAATTTTTTTCAACATTTTTTGTTATGTTTTTGTTATTTATACCAATTGGAATCCTAGTTGATATTTCAGAAAAGATTGATAAGTTTAAAGAACATGATTTGAGTTACTCATTAATTATGGATTACTACTTGGATTTTATTTGGTATTATGGTTATTTTTTAATTCCAATATTTGTTTTTTTATCTGTAATCTGGTTCACATCTAAACTTTCAAATAATTCTGAAATAGTAGCAATTTTGAGTTCTGGTATTTCTTACAACAGATATTTAAAACCTTTCATTATTTGTGGAATAATAATTTCGTCCATGACTTTTATTTCGGGAATGTTCATAGTTCCAAAAAAAAATAAGAGCTTCAACGAATTTCAGTTTAAATATTTAAGTAAAAATAAAAAAGACAGAAATATTAATAAATTATACAAGCAGATTAATGAAAATGATTACGTCTACGTTAGTTCTTATAACCCTACAAGAAATCAAGCTTATAATTTTTCATATGAAGTTTTTGAAGAAAATAAATTAAAGCAAAAAATTTTTTCTCACAATATTAGATGGGTTGAAGAAGACAGTTTATATAGACTAACAGATTATTTTAAGAGAAAATATATTGGGAATGAGGAAATAATTGAAACAAAGAAAATTTTTGATACAATTTTTAATTTTTCTATTAATGATTTATCGCCTGTTACTTATCAAGCTAAAACTCTCAATTTATTTGAGCTTAATAAATTTATAAAAATAGAGAAAGCTAGTGGTTCCCCACTTTTGTCAAGTCATGTGCTTGAGATGAATAAAAGATATACACTACCAATTACTATTTTAATTTTAACAATATTAGCTGTTGCTGTTGCTTCAAATAAAAAAAGAGGTGGTATAGGTTTGAATTTAGCTCTTGGAATAATTTTGGCTTTTGTATTTATTTTTTTTGATAAACTTTTTTCTGTCTTAGTTTCTCAATCTGATTTAAATCCAATTGTTGGTGCTTGGATACCAAATTTTGTATTTTTATTTATTACATTTTACATATTAAAAATTGTAAAAAAATAAGTTTACGACCTGTTTTTTAATTTATATTTGAAAATTATATATGGAATATCTTGATTTTGAATTACCATTAAAACAACTTAAAGATCAATTAGATAAATGTACTTTAATAGGCGATGAAAGTAAAGTTGATGTAAGAGATACTTGCAAAAAACTTAAGTTAAAGATTGAAAAAACTAAGAAAAAAATATATTCAAACATAACACCTTGGCAAAGAGTTCAGTTATCAAGACACCCATCAAGGCCTTATACTCTCGACTATATAAATGCATTAACAGAAGGTTCTTTTTTAGAATTACATGGTGATAGAAATATTTCAGATGATAAAGCTATGATTGGTGGTTTAGGAAAAATTGAAGATCAAAGCTTTATGTTTATTGGACAACAAAAAGGTTATAATATTAAGACTAGGCAATATAGAAATTTTGGTATGGCTAACCCCGAAGGATATAGAAAAGCTTTACGCTTAATGAAGTTAGCTGAAAAATTTTCCATCCCTGTTGTTACTTTTATTGATACACCAGGAGCATATCCTGGAATTGAGGCTGAGGAAAAAGGTCAAGCTGAAGCAATTGCAAGAAATCTTTTTGAAATGTTTAATTTAAAAACTCAAATTATTTGCATTGTCATAGGGGAGGGGGCTTCTGGTGGTGCTTTGGGTATTGGGATTGGTGATAAAATAATGATGCTTGAAAATACATGGTACTCAGTCATATCTCCTGAATCTTGTTCATCTATTTTGTGGAGAAGCTGGGATTTTAAAGAGAAAGCAGCTGAAGTTTTAAAGCTTACTCCGCATGACATGAAAAAAAATAAATTAATAGATAAAATAATAAAAGAACCTCTAGGGGGTGCTCACCAGAACTCAAACAAAGTTTTCAACACTGTAAAAAAAGAGATTTATGAGACATATAAAGAATTGAAGAAATTATCAATTACAAAGATTCTTGAGATGAGATCCAATCGATTTACTTCAATGGGCGTATACCATGAACTCAAATAGTAATATCAACAATTTTAAATTAGTTATTAACAGTTGTTTGTTTGTTTAAATTACTTTTATTTAAACTAAATTACATTATCATTATTTAAGTTTATAAAGTGAAATCTCTTAAGAACATAGATTCAGGTTTGAGTGGAAATAATAATTCTGTTTATTCAATTCAAAAAGGCAAGATTCCTCCTCAAGCAGTTGATTTAGAGGAACTGGTTATTGGAGCAATGATGATTGATAAAAAAGGAGTTGATGAAGTGATTGATATTTTACATCCTGAAGTATTTTATAAACAAAGCCACAAGTTAATTTATTCAGCTATATTAAACCTTTTTGAACAACAAGAACCAATTGATTTAAAGACTGTTTCATTTCAATTAAAAAAAGATGCTAATTTAAATTTAGTTGGTGGAGATATATATTTAGTTGAATTAACTCAAAAAGTTTCTTCATCTGCTCATATTGAATTTCATTCTAGAATTATTTTACAAAAATTTATTCAAAGAAAACTTATAGAAATATCATCTGAAATAATTGAAAGCTCATATGACGAAACCACTGATGTTTTTGATCTATTAGACAGTGCCGAATCAAAAATATATGATATTTCACAGGGTAATATTAAAAAAAACTCACAAACTGCTGAAAATCTTGTAATAGCAGCTAAGAAAAAAATTGAAGAAATTTCAAAAAAAGAAGGTTTAAGTGGAATACCCTCTGGTTTTAACGAAATAGATAAACTTACATCTGGATGGCAACAAAGTGATTTAATAATTATTGCTGCTAGACCTGGAATGGGTAAAACAGCATTTACTTTATCAATGGCTCGTAATATATCAGTTGAAAATAATATTCCTGTTGCTTTTTTTTCATTAGAAATGTCGGCACTACAGTTAATTACTAGATTAATTTCATCAGAAACCGGATTAAATTCTGAAAAATTAAGAACTGGAAAGTTAGAAAAATTTGAATGGGAACAATTAAATGTTAAAGTTTCTTCCTTAGAAAGTGCACCACTTTATATTGATGATACACCTTCATTATCAATTTTTGAATTAAGAGCTAAAGCAAGAAGATTATCTTCTCAATATGGTATAAAATTAATTGTTTTAGATTATTTACAGTTAATGACTATTGGTTCATCACAAAAATCTGGCAATAGAGAACAAGAAATATCAACTATTTCTAGAAACCTAAAAGCTTTAGCAAAGGAGCTAGATATTCCAATTATTGCCTTATCTCAATTGTCTAGAGCTGTTGAATTAAGAGGAGGTACTAAAAGACCAATCCTTTCTGATTTAAGAGAGTCAGGTGCAATTGAACAAGATGCTGATATTGTTTCATTCTTATATAGACCAGAATACTATAAAATTGATGAATGGGATGATGAGGAAAGATCTCCCGCTCTTGGCCAAGCAGAGTTTATAGTTTCTAAACACAGAAACGGAGGGTTAAACTCAATTAAACTTAAATTTATTAGTTCTTTAGGAAAGTTTGAGAACCTAAATTCTTTTGAAAATTCATTTGAATACCAATCAAAATTGAATGAAGATTCAAGAGTTAATCCAGATCAAGCATTTGAAAGCGGAAGTTATCGATCAGAAGATGATGATGATCCTTTCTAGATTATTTAACTTTTTTTAAAATATCCTCAAATTTTTTTGGATCATTCATTGCTAAATCTGCTAAAACTTTTCTGTTAATAGTAATATTTTTGGATTTTAGTTTATTTATAAACTGAGAATATGACATTCCGTATTCTCTTGAAGCAGCATTAATTCTTGTAATCCAAAGTGATCTAAAAATTCTTTTTTTGACTTTTCTGTCTCTGTATGCATAAGTAAGACCTTTTTCAACTGCATTTTTAGCTACAGTGTAAACATTTTTTCGTCTACCAAAATATCCTTTTGCTTTTTTAAGAATCTTTTTTCTTTTTTGTCTTGAAGCGACTGTATTTACTGATCTTGGCATTTTATAATATAATTTTTGACTGAGGTGTTATAAAAACTTTGAACCTTTTGTCTGTTTCACAAATTACTTTAATCTTAATTGCTTTTTGATATTATTTAAATCACTATCATTAACTAAGCCATCGTGAGTTAATTTAAGTTTTCTTTTTTTTGATTTCTTAGTTAAAATATGATTTTTAAAAGCATGTTTTCTTTTAATCTTTCCTGACCCAGTTATCTTAAATCTTTTTTTAGCACTAGATTTAGTTTTTAATTTACTCATTTTTTACTTTTTACTTTTTTTGGGTTCACAAACATAATCATTTTTTTTCCTTCTAATGTAGGTAGTTGTTCAACTTTTCCATATTCTTCTAATTCTTGGGCTAATTTTAGAAGAAGTATTTGGCCTTGTTCTTTAAAAATTATTGATCTTCCTTTAAAAAAGACAAAGGCTTTTAATTTAGCACCTTCCTGTAAAAATTTTATTGCATGTTTTTTCTTAAATTCATAATCATGTTGGTCTGTTTGTGGTCCAAATCTAATTTCCTTCACTATAACTTTTTGAGTTTTAGCCTTTAAAAACTTTTCTCGTTTCCTCTGATCGTACAAAAACTTCTTATAATCTAGTGCTTTACAAACAGGGGGAGAAGCTTTTGGTGAAATTTCAACAAGATCTGTTTCTAATGACTTTGCAATTTCCAATGCTTTAGAAATAGGATAAAGGCCAATCTCTACATTATCACCAACCAATCTAACTTCAGATGCTGTAATTTCCTCATTTATTTTGTGAGGATTCTTTTTAATTATTCTTCCAGGTCTTCTGCCTCTTTTTCTTCTAAGTGCTATAACTTTAAATTTTAATTATAAGATTTTACTTCTTGTTCCTTAATAAAATTAATTAATTTATTAATATTCATATTTCCAATTTCTTTTCCACCTCTTTTTCTAATTGAAATTGTTTCATTATTTAGTTCTTTTTCACCAATAATTCCCATAAAAGGAATCTTTGATTTTTCAGCTTCTCTAATTTTTTTCCCAACAGTCTCATTTCTTAAATCACAGGAAGCGCGAATGTCGGACTTTTCTAATAAATTTGAAACTTTTTGTGAGTAATTTTTATGTCTTTCACCTACTGCTATTAATTTAATTTGATTTGATGTTAACCAAAGAGGAAAATTACCCTCAGTATGTTCAATTAATATTGCTACAAACCTCTCTAGACTTCCAAAAGGTGCTCGGTGTATCATAACAGGTCTTGACAAATCATTGTTTTTATTTATGTAGGTAAGGTCAAACCTTTCAGGAAGATTATAATCAACTTGAATTGTCCCAAGTTGCCATTCTCTTTGCAGAGCATCTTTAACCATGAAATCAAGTTTTGGTCCGTAAAAAGCAGCTTCACCGTATTCAATTCTATAATTTAAATTCTTTTCTTCTGTAGCTTCAATAATTGCATCCTCAGCAATCTTCCAAATCTTATCAGAACCAATGTATTTTTCTCTATTTATTTTATCTCTTAATGAGATTTGAGCTGTAAAATCTTCAAAACCTAGAGATTTAAATACAAATAAAACTAAGTCTATAACATTTTTAAATTCGCTTACTAATTGTTCTTCACTGCAAAAAATATGTGCATCATCTTGAGTAAATCCTCGAACTCTAGTTAATCCATGTAACTCACCACTTTGTTCATACCTATATACTGTACCAAATTCAGCATATCTTTTAGGTAAATCTTTATAACTCCATTTTTGAGAATTATATATTTCACAATGGTGAGGGCAATTCATTGGTTTAAGTAAAAATTCTTCATCTACATTAGGAGTTTTGATTGGATGGAAACTACTTTCTCCATATTTTTCATAATGTCCAGAAATTTCATATAATTTTTTATTTCCAATGTGGGGTGAAATAACCGTTTCATATCCTGCATTTTTTTGAGCTTTTTTCAAAAAATTTTCAAGTCTTTCTCTTAGTTCAGCGCCAGCTGGTAACCAAAGAGGTAAGCCTTGACCAACTTTGTTAGAAAATGTAAAAAGATTTAATTTTTTTCCAATAATTCTATGATCTCTTTTTTTTGCTTCTTCAATTAATTTTAGGTATTCATTCAATAATTTTTCTTTAGGAAATGATATCCCATAAATTCTGGTTAATTGTTTGTTTTTTTCATTACCTCTCCAATAAGCACCAGCAACATTTAAAAGCTTAATACTTTTTATGAGCTTAGTATTCATTATATGACCACCTTTACATAAATCAGAAAAGTTAGAATGATCACAAAAAGTTATTTCTTCTTCAATCCCATTAATAAGTTCTAATTTATATTCATTTTTTTCAAATTCATAATGATTTAGAGCCTCTTCTTTTGAGCTTTTTCTCATATTGAAATCATGGCCCTCACGACATATTTCAATTATTCTTTTTTCAATTTTAGGAAAATCATTTTCTGAAAATACATCGTCCCCAAAGTCAACATCATAATAAAAACCAGAATCAATTGCAGGACCAATTGTTAATTTTGATTTTGGATATAATTCTGATATTGCCTGAGCAAGTAAATGGGCTGATGAATGCCAAAATGCTTTTTTCCCATTTGAATCATCCCAAGAATAAAATTTAATTGCTCCGTTTTCACTCAATTTAGTTGATAATTCAATTATTTTACCATTAAAAGAGGCACTTAATATATTTTTAGCTAATGAATTGCTTAAGGATTTTGCAATTCGGAAAGGTGTTATTCCATTTTCAAATTTTTTAATTGCACCGTCAGGAAATGTAATATCAAGAATCATTTTATAAATCTTTTTCAAAAATATGTTTAATAATGGACATAATTCCAGAGAAAAGGGTAAAAATTGCAGTTACGCAGGTGATTAATCCTATGCTAAATACAATCATATACCATTGATGCCCTTCATTTTTAAAAGCTTGAAATAAAATTGTTGGACCAAGAAACATTAAAAAAACTGTTATTAAAAGTCTTTTAAATCCAACTATTAGGTAGTTCTTTTTCATTAATATTTTTTAATAATGAAACTATTAATCATTAATAGTATTCCCATAATTATAAATGGAATACTTAACCATTGACCTGTAGATATAATACCTAGGGTATTTTCTATTCCGCCTTGACTTTCTTTTACGTATTCAACAACAAATCTTATTATAAAAAGTGTTGTTAAAAAATAGCCAAAAATAAAACCCTTATTGAATGATAGTTTTGATTTATTATATATTATTACCAGTGTAACAAAAAGAATTAAATAACCGAAAGCTTCATAAAGTTGTGCAGGATGTCTTGGTAAACTATCACCTCTATTTAAAAAAACAACACCAAAATCTGAGTTTGTAAATTTTCCAACTATTTCTGAGTTAAAAAAGTTGCCAACTCTAACAAACATACCACCTAAAGCAACCGCAATTACGAGTCTGTCAAAAATCCAAAGAACAGAATCGTATTTGTATCTAATTTTATAAATAATAATAGAAATTATTATACCAACTGTTGCGCCATGACTGGAAAGCCCTCTAAATCCGACGAAATCAATTCCTGAATCATTTAATTTAATGGGTAAAAATATTTCTAATAAATTATTTTGAAAATATTCCCAATTGTAAAAAAAAACTTCACCAAGGCGGGCTCCAATTATTGTCCCTAAGACCATGTGAATAAGAAATGGATCAAGTAAAGCGACATTTTTTTTTTCTTTGATATATATTTTTTTCAAAATTTGAAAACCAATATAAAAAGCTAACAAAAACATCAAGCTATACCAACGAATTGCAATTGGTCCTAAAGAAAATATTATCTCATTTGGTGCCCATTCAATTATAAAATCGTTCATATTTCAAATATATATTAAAAATTTATGGGACAGGATCGTGTCCACTACCACCCCAAGGATGACATTTTGATATTCTTAAAATCGAAAAATATAGTCCTATTATTAAACCGTGTTTCTTAAGTGAGTTTATACAATAGTTCGAGCAAGTTGGATTAAACCTACAGTTTAAACCCAGAACAGGAGAAATAAAAAATTGATATAGCTTGATAGCAATAATAAAAGGAAAAATTACAATCCTTCTCATTAATTATCCTCGATATTTATTCCTAGTGAGTTAAGTTTTTCTCTTATATAATCAGATGTCTCAAAGTTTTTGTTTTTTCTTTCTTTTTCTCTTAATTCTAACAAAATATCAATAATTTCACTTTGACTATCTATTTGAGTCTTATTAAAATTTAAACCTAGGATATCCTCTGAAAATATTCTAAAGTACTTTATGTACAACTTTTTGTTTGTAGAATCTAGTTGTACTTTACTGTTTTTTACTAAACTAATTAATTTGTTTAATTCAAATAAGCAAGCTATTAATTTTGGCGAATTAAAATCATCATTCAATGAATTATAGCAATTATCAATCCAATCCTTTGCATTTAAATCAGAAGAATCTGAAACTTTTACACTCTGTAAATCTATTTTGAGTTGAGCAATTTTTTCAAAGGCTTTCTCGGAAGCTAATAAAGCATTGTTTGAGAGATCAAGAGTATTTCTGTAGTGAGCTTGATACATGAAAAATTTCAAAGTCATGGGAGAAAAACTCTTTGAGAAAATACTGTTCTTTCCTTCAAAAATTTCATTAGGAAAAACTGAATTTCCTGTTGATTTAGACATTTTCTTTCCATTTAAGGTAAGCATGTTAGTATGAATCCAAAAATTAGCAGGATTTTCTCCATACGCGGATTCAGATTGAGCTATTTCACAATCATGATGAGGAAATTTCAGATCAATACCCCCACCATGAATATCAAATTTCTCCCCTAAATATTTATGACTCATTGCTGAGCACTCAATATGCCAACCTGGAAATCCATACCCCCATGGTGAGTGCCATTTCATGATATGTGATTCATTTGCATTTTTCCATAGAGCAAAATCTTGTGGATTCTTTTTTTCTTTTGATCCTTGAAGTAAGCGGGATTCATTGATGATATCGTCTAAGTTTCTATTACTTAATTTAGCATATTTATATTTTCTCGTAAAAGCTTTTAAATCAAAATAAACAGATCCATTTTTTTCGTAAGCATAGCCATTTTGAATTATTTTTTGAATCATTTCTATTTGTTCAATTATATGCCCCGTAGCAGTAGGTTCAATATCAGGGCTCAGAACATTAAATTTGTTTAATACATTTCTAAAATCATTAGTATATTTTTGAACAATTTCCATTGGTTCAAGTTTCTCAATTGCAGCTCTTTTGGATATTTTATCTTCATTAGTATCATCTTCAAGATGTCCAACATCAGTTATGTTTCTAACATATCTAACCTTTAAGCCCAAATGTTTAAAATACCTGAAAATTAGATCAAATGAAATAAAAGTTCTGCAGTTTCCTAGGTGAACAGTGTTGTAAACAGTTGGACCACAAACATACATGCCAACCATGTCTTTGTTTATGGTATTAAACTTTTCTTTTTGTGAAGTTAAAGAGTTATAAATTATTAAATCTTTATTCGGTCGCATAATAAAAAGATTAGCTTTACGTACGAATATAATCTAAAAATTCTCTTTTGGTTAATTTATCTTTGAATTTACCTCCAAATTCACCTGTGACAGTGCTACAATCTATGTGTCTTATTCCTCTTGAATTAACACACATGTGTTTTGCGTCTATAATACATGCAACATCATCAGTTTTTAAAATCTTTTGTAGCGCCTTTACAATTTGGATATTTAATCTTTCTTGAACTTGGGGTCTCCTAGAATAATAATCTACTATTCTATTCATTTTAGACAAACCAACAACTCTATCTTGTGCAAAATAAGCAACATGTGCTTTACCATAAATTGGAAGAAGGTGATGTTCACATGTTGAAAAAACAGTAATATTTTTTTCAACTAACATTTCTCCATATTGATATTTATTATCAAAAGTAGAACTTGTAGGTAAATTTTTAGGATTGAGTCCTCCAAAGAGTTCATTTACGTAGGCCTTAGCAACTCTTTTAGGGGTTCCTTTAAGACTGTCGTCTGTCATGTCCATACCTAAAGTTGTAAGAATTTCGTTAACATTTTTTTGGATAATTGAAATTTTTTCATCGTCTGACATTTCAAAAGCATCATCTCTAAGAGGAGTTTCAATTGAAAAGTTTTTATGATCTTGATCTATTAATTCAAGATCTTCAAGAAATTTATTATACTTCATATTTAATGCAAAGATAATTAAAAGATTGTTTAAAATATTATGTTATATGAAATAACAGTTATGAGTTGAGAATTATTAATTTGAGCTAAATTTATTAATCCGGTATCAAAAAGTTGATAATCACTTTTAATATCATTAACAGAGAAACCAATATCCAGCGTAGCTTTTTGAAATTCATATCCAATTCCAAATGATTTGGAACTTAACTTTACGTTTGATATATCATAAGGGCTATTAGATTGTTTAAAACCTCCTCTGATACTAAATTTGTTAATTCTAAGTTCACTTCCAATTCTAATATTATACAGCGAAGATAAATTTCTATTAATAGCTAAATTTAAATTATTGTAAGTTGTATTATCTGCAGAACTAAATTTAGATTTTGAATAATTAATATTTTCTAAATCAAAACTTAAGATTAGCATATTTCTAATGACTGTAGCAGCTGAAAAGGTTAATTTTGATGGGGTTCTGTAGTTATATTCATAAATATTAACAATTCTAGGGTCAACTATATCAACATATAACTCGTCATTATTAGAATCTATTGATTGAACCTCAATTTCTTGCTCTAATTGATCCTCAAAATTAAACCAATTTGGTGATTCATAGCTTAAACCTAATCTCAAATTACTTATTTTATAAATTAGTCCAGCTTGCAATGAAAATCCAATTCCTGAGGTTTGTAAATAATTATTAAAATTTATGAGCCTTACAACTGAATCGCTATCAAAATTATCTTCATTATGAATAATTTCCTTATTAATATTAGTTTCATAAATATTAATATTAAAACCAAAATAAAGATTTTTATTATATAAGCCAGATACATTTAATGAAGCTTTACTTTTATTTCCGCTAGAAAAAACTTCATTTTTAATACTCAAACCATTATCATATTTTGCAAGAGAATAGAAGTTTTTATTATCATCATCGTAGTTTAATAAATATGATTGATACCCTAAAAACGCTTGTTGTGCATAGTATCCATAATTATTTCCTAACCATCTGTATACACTGGAAACATTTTCGTTGTTATTTACACTAATATCTGATGGATTTAATCCGGATGCATTATTTAGAAAAAATCTATCAATGGATGAATTATTAGTTCCTGATATTAATATTTCATTATTGAAAGAATTGGATGATTGAAAATTAAATCCAAAAGAGAATTTATTGAGCTTTCCTTCACCATAATTTTTAAAAACATATACAATTCCACCCTGAAATTGTATTGAAGATTTTTTACTTTCGTTAAAATTATTGTTAAAATTCGATTCAATATTGTTTGATTCTATAGCTAATGACCCACCTAGTCTTGACATTTCAAAAACAGAACCAGATGCAGGATTGATTGAAATCGATGATAAATTTCCACCTAAAGCACCAAATGCACCACCCATTGAAGTAAATCTTGAGTTTCCTAAATCATTATTAAAATTATAATTAATTGCATCGTCTACGCTCTGGGCACTAACTGCAAATGATAGTAAGAAAAAAAATAACAATCTCATCTTGAACCTCTTCCAGATGAAGAAGAGCTTGATCTAGTGGTGCTTGATGATGAACTAGAATTGTAAGATCGACCAATTGATGAAGAACTTGGGCTTGAGTAAGTCCTTGGCGTAGTTGTACTATAATTTTTTGAGTTCGAACTATTATTCAATGATCTTGATCCAGATGGATTTGGATATGACCTTACAGGATTTGTATTTGGATTTGAACGTGATTTATAATTATCAGATCTGTTGCCATTTGTATCATATCTAGTTGAGTTAGTTGAATTATAATTTCTACCACTCAGATTCCAATTAGATGAGTTTGTTTTAACTGTACCAGTTGAGGAAGCTGATCCAGTTGAAACTCTTGTACCTTGTTCTTTTCATCGATTTTGGTATCTCTACTAAATTTTGTTTGATAATTTCTCACTATTTCAGAACTTCCGTCTCTTCTTAAAACAATTATATCAAAATCTCTTGCAACTCTAGTGTTTTGATTATTTGAGTTAGCTTGATTTGATCTTCCATTATTGTAATTAATTCTTGTATTAGATTTTTGGTTGTTACTTAGGGATTTTCTTTTTGATATATTTTCTTCAAAATTATTAATGCTTGACCTAGCACCTATGCTGTAAGAGATATTAGGATTTGATTTATTATATATATTTGAACCGTAATAACCATATTGATTGTAGAAATTATATCTGTAAAATCTGTATGGATTGTAGTAAGAATACCAAGGGCTGTAAAAAGGATTCCAATTATATGCGTGATATGGATGATAGTATGGATTATACCAACGATAAAATCGATTGTAAAAACCATAACCATTATAATATCTATAACTTAAATAACGGTTGTAATAGTTGTTATAACCAAAATTGGATAAATCAAATGTGTAGGTTCTATCGTCAGGAATTTGTCCCCACCCAGGGTTAGAATTTGAATAAGAAATATCAGCAGAACTAATAAAATCATTAGACTCACTATCATTTAAATCAAATTTATTTTCGAACTCAATTTTTTTGTTTTCAAAGTAGTTTTGATAAAATGTAGATTTGTCACCCTCAACCTCCTGACTTTCAATTTCATATATTCCGTCAGATGAAATAAAATTTGTTGGACTGAATGATCCACAACTAATAAATAGAGTTAACAATAAAGTAATTACGTATTTTTGATTTAAAAGTAATTTGATGTATAGCATTATTAAACTATTTTTATAAATATAAAAACAAAATTTATGCCAAAGAAATATGTCTAAAAGTTTAACAAAAAGATCTGAAGATTATTCCAAATGGTATAATGAACTTGTCTCTAAAGCTGATTTAGCTGAAAATTCTAGTGTAAGAGGCTGCATGGTAATCAAACCATATGGTTATGCAATTTGGGAAAAAATTCAAAAAGAATTAGATGGTAAGTTTAAAGAAACTGGACATTATAACGCTTACTTTCCACTATTCGTACCCAAAAGTTTGTTTGAAGCCGAGGAGAAAAATGCTGAAGGTTTTGCAAAAGAATGTGCAGTTGTGACTCATTATCGATTAAAAAATGATGAAAAAAAACCAGGAAAACTTAAGGTTGACGAAAACTCTAAGCTAGATGAAGAATTAATTGTAAGGCCCACTAGTGAGGCAATAATATGGAATACTTATAAAAAATGGATTCAATCTTACAGGGATTTACCAATTCTTTTAAATCAATGGGCAAATGTAGTTAGATGGGAAATGAGAACAAGATTATTCCTAAGAACTTCCGAGTTTTTATGGCAAGAAGGTCACACAGCACATGAAAGCAAAAAAGAAGCTTTAGAAGAAGCTAAGCTAATAAATAAGCTTTATGAAGATTTTGTAACCAATTTTATGGCTATTCCTGTAATTACTGGAACAAAATCTAATTCTGAAAAATTTGCTGGAGCTGAGGAGACTTACTGTATCGAAGCGCTCATGCAAGATGGAAAAGCACTCCAAGCTGGAACATCCCATTTTCTTGGACAAAATTTTGCTAAAGCTTTTGACGTTAAGTTTGCTGATAAAAATGGAAATTTAGAATATGTTTGGGCTACTTCATGGGGGGTTTCTACAAGACTTATGGGAGCATTGATAATGACTCATGGTGATGACAGTGGACTGGTTTTACCACCAAATTTAGCTCCTGTTCAAATTGTTGTAGTGCCAATTTTTAAAACGGAATCAGAGTTGAAAAATATAAAAGATTATTTAAAGTCATATGTTGATTTAGTCAAAGAAAAAGGTTATACTATCAAAATTGATGATAGATTAAATTTTAAACCAGGCTATAAGTTTAATGAGCATGAAGTCAAGGGTGTACCGATAAGA